>Ga0272449_1001833_pt1 | contig 20838 bp, 18 predicted proteins | sample YNPCB0241_FD_198679 | JGI IMG/M metagenome (GOLD analysis project Ga0272449, IMG submission 198679) | Hot spring sediment microbial communities from Yellowstone National Park, WY, United States - YNP-CB-024-1 | ecosystem: Environmental > Aquatic > Thermal springs > Hot (42-90C) > Sediment... | reverse complement strand
CTGCATATCAGTCTTACATGCCTTGCATAAATCAGCCCCATAAGGCACACACAAACCAATCACATCCTGCCCTATCGTCATCATCCTGCATAGCCACCCCTGTGGACACTCATCTACACATTGCATAGTGCACACATATCCTTCTACCCCCTCCACGCAAAAACCACTCTCGCAATCACTGTTCTGCTCACACGCAGAACCAAACTGACCTTTCATGACCTCTTCCGAAACAGAATCAGGAAATCCCTCCAACCCCTGTCCTTCTTCGGCAAGTCCGTCCTCGGCGGCATCGAAAGCCCACATATCTTTGCCCTTATCCAAGCCCTGAGGGCATGTAGGACAAACCTTCTCGGCGCACGAACACAAAAAAACTAGACAACATGACCATGCGATTCTCGACATGATTTTACCCTCCTCGTCAGCCAAAAATTCGGCCGCTCGTTGGAGACGACCAACAAATATTTTAGTATTTCTGCAGGACGCAAGATAGAAATTTTACGCTCCTCGCTCTGAACAAGACGACAAGAATCCCGAAAGCCACACGCCACTAAGGCTATATCGCCAAGTTGTTGAGGTTACCCACCCCTTGTTTTTTTCATGCTTTTGTCTAATATGTGTGAAGGCTTTTCGTCTTTTCATGCGATGGAAAGGGCTGGCGCTTACGCAGGATGGATAGTTGTTGACCTGAGGCTCCTTACTGCAATCGTTCTTCTATCAGTCGGGATTACTTTGCTTATTATAGGGATTTTTGTCAGAAAAAAGGCATGGCACGAATATGTAACAATATTCGTAGCGCTTACAACCGCCTTTATTGCCATTGCCTTCTTTGTTTGCCACGCAATCCTTCGTTATCCCGTGGTGTTGCAGAGGCACTTTTTCCAAATCCACTAAGGACTATAAACTCGTTATCGTTACAGAATATGCGAAGATTCATTTGATTATCGTTCTAAAATGTGCGACCATTCGCTGGTCTTTTGTCATGAGAACGCCTCTCCAAATATTTCCTGCCTCCCTTGCCCTTGGGCTTATGCTGTTCCGAGGCAAGAAGCGCACAGGCGTCCCAGTCGCTACCGCGGTCTCCATTACTGGAATAGGCGTTGGGGTCGCAACGCTCATGTCTGTCCTTGCGGTGACTGCGGGGTTCGAGCATGTGCTCCGAGACAAGATACTTGGCGTTTATCCGCACCTTCTTCTGCTCGATAGGGGAGATGTGTTTCACGACTATGAAGAAGTCGCTCAAGCCATCCGAGCCTTGCCCGAGGTAAAAGGTGCAAGCCCCTCCACTTATGACGAGATGATGATAACGAGCGATGAGGGGTCTCAAGGGGTCGCAGTGAAAGGCGTTGACATAGTTCACAACGACGAGGTTTCAAATATCGGCTCGCTTACAGCTCAGGGAAGCCTAAAGACGATTGAATACAGGGAAGGCGAAGAAATGGGCGTAATCCTTGGCTGTAAACTCTTATCCAAACTGAAGGCTAAGGTGGGTGACACAGTTACGCTGACAAATCCAATAAGAACTATTGAGGGGACATCGCCTGGTCCGCTTGGCATGGCTCCAGTCGAGGGGAGGTTCAGGGTGAAAGACTGCTTCAACTCGGGCTACTACGAATATGACACAAGGCTTGTCATTATGGATTTACGCACAGCGCAAAAGTTTCTTGGGCGCACTCCAGCTGTTAGGTGGATAGAGGTCAAACTTCAAGACCTGTTCGCAACTGACAAAGTCAGGAAACAACTGCTTTCTGCACTCGAACCATTTACTACCATAGATCTCCTGCAGGCGATTTCCCGTCTTGGAAAGGGTATGGAAAGATTGCAGGCACGCAAGAATGCTTTGAACGAAACAAAGAAGGCTTTAGTTGACCTCGTCCTCGAGGTCTCGTCCGTGAAAGATGCACTGATGTTTTCTGACCTTGGGGATACCCCATCTTCCAGATTTCGCATCATTGATTGGAAGCGGATGAACAAGAACCTATTTTCAGCCCTAGCCACGCAAAAGGTCGTCCTTGCCCTCTTCTTCTTGATCATCGTGCTTGTGGCTGCATTGAACATAGTTACAACTCAGCTCGTTGTTGCCAGAGAAAGGCTCAAGGAGATCTCCACGCTCGTAGCGCTTGGTTCCTCCCGTGCCTTTCTTTACAGGGTTTTTGTGACTCACGGTGTCGTGCTTGGGGTCTCTGGGGTCACTTTTGGTATCCTTCTAGGTCTTGGTGTCGTGGAGGTCATAAAGTCTATTTCTTATCCGCTTGACCCTAGCATCTATTATATTTCGAGCCTTCCAGCCCATGTGACTGTCCTAGATGTCTCTGTCATCGCACTACTGTCCATCCTGGTTGTCTTCTTGTCTTGCCTTGTGTCTTCTGCCAGGGCACTAAGATTCAACCCTCTGGATGGCCTACGAAAGATTGCATAGACTTCTTCAAAACCCTTGAAAACTCTGCAAGAGATTCAAGGTCGCCAATATCTTGCCCCATTAGAGGCACGACAAAGAGGGGGATATTACCTAGTCCTTTTCTGCATTTTTCAATGTTAGCACGGTCGCGCTCAGACATATCCTTGTACAAGGCAGCAAGCATGATGCATCGGGATGCGAGCCTTTGAACTTCGTGGGGTCCCAATAGCCCGAAAGCGGGGTCAGTGGCAAATGCGTCCTTTATAGTGTCAACACCAACATCTAGGCGGGTCTCCCCTTCCCACACATACACCTTGTTTGCAAAAACCCCAGATACCTTTATACCTTTAGAGCGCAAAAGAGAAATCTTAGAAAAAAGCCTTTCTTCGCACCTGAGGGAAGGGCGGAACACTACGACCGCAGATGCCTTGGGACCCAGCATCATCTCCCTTACCGCCTTTGCCCTTTCCTGCACCAGCTCGAAGATCGGCGCAAGGGACAACATAAAGTCCAGAACTGAAAAAATCGCATCCTGACCAGCAATCTTCGCCAAGCCACCGAGTATCAGCTTCCGCCACCTCAAAACTTTCAGTCCCACCTTCGACACCCCAGAAGAGGCAGAAACAAAGCGTCGAAAGACCTCGTTTGACAACAGGTTCTGAACCCTTTGTGGCGCATCTAGAAACTGTAATGCGTGTTCGTCTGGGGGCGTGTCCAAGATTACCAGGTCATATCCTTCGCCCTGAAGCGCTTCGAAAACGCGGAGCATTGCCATGTATTCATGCGTGCCAGAGAGCCTTGCCGCCTCCTTGAAAAAAGGATTATTTAGGATCCGTCCTCTCGTTTGTTCATCCTTTACGAACCGAGATATGAGCCTTTGAAGTTCATAGTTCGCATCCAGAACCATCGCACGAAACACACCCCCCGAACCCCTGAAGCCAAACCCGTCTAAGGGCACATCCTCTTCGATGCCACTTTGTTCTTTTAGCCCCAATGCGGTCCTAAGCCTGTTCGATGGGTCAACGGTCACGCACAGAACCCTTTTCCCTTCAGCCCCAGCAATCCCTGCCAACCCTGCAGCGATACTCGTCTTCCCAACACCACCATCCCCCAACACTATCAAAAGCGAATATCTGTCAAAGAGTTCTATTGCGGTGCTAGCCACCTCCCCCTCTATATCCGTGAAACCTCCGGTCTGTATCTCCCAAACACTTTTTCCATAGCAGCCACAATCTCACCCAAGGTTGCCCTAGCCTTTACTGCCTCAATTATGGCAGACATGACCTCTTTGCGTTTAGAGCAAGCCTCAACAACCTTGTCCAGCTTTTCCTTGACAAGCGATGAATCCCTCGTCTTTCTTAGTCTCTCAAGCCTTCTAAGTTGTTTCCTTTCCAGAGCCTCCAGTTTCTTGTGTATCTTTGTGTCTGCTCTTGCACCTTTCTCTTTTCCATCTGACGCGAGAAAGTTCACGCCCACAACCTTTGCTACCCCCTTTTCGATTGCCAGTTGTTGCCTGTAAGCAGAATCTAAGATTGCCCTGGACACAAACCCCGTCTTTATCGCTTCCACAATGCCACCCATCGCTTCTATCTTCTCGATGAGCGCCATGACATCAGAGACCATCATTTCAGTCAGCGCTTCAACAAGATATGACCCTCCCAGCGGGTCGCAGAAGTCAGCGACATGAGATTCGTAAGCGATAACTTGCTGTGTGCGCAATGCAAGTTTGGCGCTTTCTTCAGACGGCAAACACAGTGCCTCGTCCCATGCGTTCGTGTGCAAAGACTGTGTTCCACCAAGCACTGCGGCAAGCGCTTGTAAAGTGACCCTGACCACATTGTTGAGCGGTTCCTTCGATGTTAGTGTGCAACCTGCGGTCTGAGTATGAAACCTCAATGCCAAAGAACGCTCGTCTTTAGCCCCCTCCCATTCCTTCATCAGTTTAGCCCACAATATCCTTCCTGCCCTGAACTTCGCTATCTCTTCAAAAAAGTGGTTGTGACATCCGAAGAAGAAGGAAAACCTTGGAACGAACTCGTCAACATGGAGACCGAGCGCCTTTGTCGCCCGCACATACGCCAAAGCACTAGACAGTGTAAAAGCGAGTTCCTGACAGGCATCTGCACCTGCCTCCCTAATATGATATCCGCTTACGCTGATGGGGTTCCACTTTGGCATCTCCCTCGTGCAGAAGGCAATCAGGTCACTTGCCAGAAAAAGGCTTGGCTCAGGCGGGAAGCAATATGTGCCTCTAGCAACATATTCTTTCAGTATATCGTTTTGGGTCGTTCCACTGAGGTTTCGCCTTTGAACCCCTTGCTCCTCTGCGACACAAATAAGCATAGCAAGGATGATAGGTGCAGTGGCATTTATGGTCATCGAGACAGAGACCCTGTCCAGAGGGATATTAGAAAAGAGTTCCCTCATGTCCTCGATGCTGAAAACAGACACACCAACCCTTCCCACTTCTCCCCGCGAAAAAGGCGAGTCAGGGTCGTATCCCATCTGTGTTGGCAGGTCAAAAGCCACACTGAGCCCTGTCTGTCCTTGTTCCAGAAGATACCTGAATCTTCTGTTCGTCTCCCTTGCGGTTCCAAAGCCCGCATACTGGCGCATGGTCCATAGCCTTCCTCTATACATTGTGGGATAGACGCCACGCCTGAACGGAGGGATGCCTGGCAACTCATCTCCACTAAGGGTAGGGGCGTTTTCAGGTGTGAACAAAAACGGCACTTCTTTGCCAGTTGACAGCGAATGCCCTTCCTGATTCTTGAATACCCCGTTTTCGTCCGCACCGATCTTTAGAAACCACCTCTTCAAACGGTCGCTCATTCAAACTCCACCAAAGTTGCCCCGCTATCAATCCTGTCTTCTGGCTTTACGAACACCTTTCTTATCCTGCCAGAAACCCTAGCCCTGACCTCGTTTTCCATCTTCATAGCCTCTATCACTAAAAGTCTTTGTCCTTCCCTAACCTCGTCTCCATCGGTAACCATGACCTTGACAACCCTCCCAGGCATGTCAGCACGAATAATCTTCTCCTTGTTGCTAGCGCTTTCAGACGATGAAAGCCCCCCTTCTGTGATGAACAAAGGCACGCCGTCTATTGCCACGACCTTCTCGCCCTTTTCTCTGAAAACGCTTGGGACGACCGTCCGACCAGAAGGCAACAAAAGGCGCTTTCCTTCGCACCTGATAACGACTTCTTCACCATCAACCAGACAGAGCGCCTCCTTTGAAGAAAACTTCCTAACCACAACCTCAAAAACTTTGCCACCCCTAGTTCGGACCCTGAAACTCTTCACCTTTGCACCCTTCCGACCATCCGCCATGCACTAGTTTTGGGCGTGCCAAGCGCATAAGCACCTTGCCTGTTAGCGCTATCCTGCAACAACGCCACCACAGAGGCAGCGATTTTTTCCTTGTCAATCAGCTCCTCAGGCATTCTAACCCTCTCGACAAGCGATGTATCGTAGCCACCCTTGATGAAGTCTTCGTGTTCCAAAACCGCCAGAAGGAACGGGATATTGTGCATGACTCCTACGACCTCGAAGTCCTTCAAAGCGCACAGCATTCTTCTTCTTGCCTGTTCCCTGTTCTCGCCCCACGCAATTACCTTTGCAAACAATGGGTCGTAGAACTGTGAAATCTCTAAGTTTTCCTCGACCCCGTCATCCACCCTAACAAAAGGCATGTTGGGTCTCTTATATCTCAGAAGTTTGCCAGGCGAGGGCAAGAAGTTATTGTAAGGGTCTTCTGCATACACCCTGCATTCTATCGCATTGCCCCTTTGACTTAGTTCCTCCTGCTTCAGGAACATCTTTTCGCCAAGTGCAAGCCTTATCATCGCCTCGCAGATGTCTATGCCAACAACCATCTCAGTGATAGGGTGCTCGACCTGAATCCTCGTGTTCATTTCAAGGAAGTAGAAGTTCTCGTTCTTGTCAACCAGGAACTCGACTGTGCCTGCGCATTCGTAACCTGCTGCCTTTCCTGCCCTCAGAGCCACACTGCACATCTGGTCCCTAACCGCCTTGCTTAGTTTTGTCGCTGGCGTCTCTTCTATGACCTTTTGATGCCTCCTCTGCACAGAACATTCCCTCTCGAACAGATGCACCCCTTCCCCATATTTGTCCATCAGTATCTGCACCTCGATGTGCCTCGGGTTTTCGATAAACTTCTCTACATACAAAGAGGCATCGCCAAACGCAGACATCGCTTCCCTCGCTGCGCTCTCAAATGCTGGCAAAAGTTCTTCTTCATCCTTGACCAGCCTCATCCCTTTCCCGCCCCCGCCTGCGCAAGCCTTTAGCATGACAGGAAACCCTGCCCTTTTCGCATCTTCACGAATCGCTTCGAATGTGAGGCACTTTTCAAGGCTACCTGGCACTACTGGAACCCCTGCCCTGACCATGGTTTGCCTTGCCAGAAGTTTGTCCCCCATGATCCGCATGGCACTCGCAGGTGGTCCTATGAAGACGATGCCTTCCTCGTCGCATCTCTGTCTGAACGAGCTGTTTTCCGACAAGAAACCATATCCAGGATGCACAGCCTGAGCCTTCGTCTTTTTTGTTGCCTCGATGACCTTTTCAATGTCTAGGTAGGTTTCTATCGGCAGTCTACCGGGGAGGTTTACTGCCTCGTCTGCAGCAAAAACATGAGGTGAGTTTTTGTCAACATCAGAATAGATCGCAACGCTACAAAGCCCCATCTGTTTCAAAGTCTTTATAATCCTCAGGGCTATCTCGCCCCTGTTTGCGACCAGCACTTTCATAGTCTATTTCATCCTGTTAGCGACCTTGCCTGCAAGGGCATATATGTCGTCAGAGGTGCAAAACTTTCTTCCGCAAGAGACAACCCCTATCAGTGTCCCTTGACCCGAGACAAAGCCCACATGCATGACCTCACCCCAATATGCAAAGAATGTCTTTCCTGCGACAGGCTTTATGTCAACAGAGTTTGGATAGCTCGAAAAAAGCCTGTCGAACTCCTGAGCGCACGCCTGAGCAGATTCGAATGCAAACACCTGCAGGGCAACGCCAAAATCCTGACTTCCCCTGGGTTCGAAGTAAACCGCATCCTTTCTTGCATCTGTGACAAAGCCTTCCAGTGTCTTTCGTTCAAACTCGATTTTGCCTTTGGCGATATCCTGCACATCCGCAACTGTGAGCAAGAGCCTGACATCTGGGAGTCTTGGCTTAGGAGGCTGTGGCACCTCTTTCTTCTCGACCATCTGTTCAGAAACTTGTGCTTGTGTTTCTGCTTGTTCTGGTTTTTCTGTTTTTGTTTCTTTGGGTGCCTGCACCTTTTTCTGTTCCTCCTGCCCTAACAGAGCGTCTGAAACCACCTCTACCTCCGATGCCTTGACCTTTTCTGTTTCCTGCTCCCCCTTCTTGCAGGCGAAAAGTCCAAGCATTATAAGAAATACAATCCGCATGACTTGCAGACCAAAGAAAGACGCTATTTACAATATTCGAGTTGAAGGTTCGTGTCAAATATCGAAAAGTCACAAACGAAGGAAAACTGGAAGTGCGCTCCGGAAGGGCAAAGCAAATGCACGGACTTATAGGTCAAGAACTTACATTGGATCTTCTTCTCATTTTTCTAGGCACATACATACACAATGGCTCCTCCCCCAAAACATCTCCAGTCTCATAAAAGGCTCGCACCCTACACCCACCGCAGACATGACGATATTCGCATACACCGCACCTCCCTTTGTAGCCATCGAAATCCCTTAGGCTTTTCAAAAGGGGCGAGTCTTCCCAGATTTCTTTCAAAGGTTTTTCGAATATGTTTCCAGCAGATTGCTCCATATACGAACAAGGGTGCACCTCACCAAATGCATCCACAAGACATATAGTCTGACCAGCCACACACCCTTTTCCCGCGCCTGTCGAAAAAGTCAAGTCCCTGCGTCTAAATCCTTTCCCATCTTTTTTTGCCTTCTCTAATACAAGCCGATAATAATGTGGGGCGCATGTAGGTCTCATCAAAATGGAATCTTCTTTCTTCTCTTGCTCATAGTGCCATTCCAGTATTTCATCGTATTCTGGTTGTGTAAGGAGTTCTGAAAATATTTCCTCCCCCCTCCCCATGGGCACGATGATAAACATATACCAGGCGGTCGCCCCAAGGCTTTTTGCAAGTTTAAATGTGTCCTTGATTGCAAAACTATTGCGCTTTGTGAAGGAACTGTTTATCAAAAACGGGATTCCGTGCTTCTTCAGAAGGTTTGCAGCATTAATCGTGCCCTTGAACGCACCCTTCATCCTTCTGAACCCATCGTGAACCTCTTCGGTTGCTCCATCCAGCGAAAGTGCGACCATCTTGATCCCTGCTTCCTTCATTGCATGGCAAGCCTCGTCGTCAACTAGTGTCCCATTTGTAGCCAAACAGACCCTAAGCCCAAGCCTTGTCCCGTATCCTGCGATATCATATATGTCTTTCCTTAGCAAAGGCTCGCCCCCTGACAAAACTAAGACTGGCTTTGTAAAGGATGCAAGTTCCCTTACAAAAGCCATTGCCTTCTCTGTTGTAAAAAGCCCAGATGGGGCGTCCATGCTTGATGCGCATCTACAATGGATGCAATCCAGGTTGCACCTTCTAGTTGTTTCCCATGCAACCCATTTCAAGACAAAGTCTTCCTGCTTTCTAAGAGGCATCTCTTTGAGCCCCTCAAAATCCTTCTTATGATCTTGATGTTGCGCAAATCCGTCAACCTTTGTGCGTTTTCGGCTATAATTCTCGTGTTTTGAACCTGCAATGCGTGGGTCATGGATGAGCGTCTCAGAATAACGAAGCTCCTCCTTGCGATGTGGTTGATAGCCTTTTTTTGCCCCCGCTCGTCATTTGCTCAATGTAGCGTTGGAACCCCTGTGTATCACGACTGTTTCAATGTCACTTTCCAGGGATGTTGTACATCTGGACAAACTGACGCAGGTCGTGTAGATGTGCTTCAATGGTGCGAAAATGGTTTCCTTTGCCAGGCGATATGCAACCCTTTTGACTACCAGAACGCATACTGTGGCTGGAACTCTCAATATGGGATTTATGATTGTGGTCCATCCCGAGCACAGGACCCGTCGCTAATCCATCCTTACGAATGCAACATACCCTGTAATGGCGTGACCGAGGCAGGATGCTGCGAGGGCCAAACATTGCTGAAATATTGCAAGCAGGGAAGGTTAGTGATAATAAACTGCGCAGCAAATCAGGGTTCTTATAAGTTTTGTGGCTGGGACCCTGTTTATCAGGGATACGCTTGCACAGTATCTCCAGCAGAAGGACCGCCAGGCTATCCATATCAATGCTATGGAACCACACCATGTGTCCCATCATGTTATGGCAAGGAATGCGGTGATGACGGGTGCGGCTCTGTTTGTGGCAACTGCCCTTCAAACGAGGTGTGCCAGAACGGGGTGTGCGTGCCTTTGTGCCAAAGAAAGTGCGAGGGCAAGGAATGCGGTCCAGATGGTTGTGGGGGCACATGTGGTCAATGCCCTCCGGATTTTGCTTGCAGTGAGCAAGGTTTGTGCGTAAAGCCACCCTGTATTCCAGATTGCAAAAACAAGGAATGCGGGAGCGACCTGTGTGGGGGAAGTTGTGGGGTGTGTCAACCTCCAAAAATCTGTTCCCCTTACTTCAAGTGCGTTCTTCCCGAGGACATAATCCCAAGAGATTACGATGTGCATGTAACCCAGGAGGAACCCACAAGAGAGGAGGAGCTCGCTGACCCGTTTTATTTCGAAACTGCCCCAATTCTTATATGTCCTGATGGTTTCGTTGCTAAGTACGGGCAATGTGTGCGAGCAAATCAGTCGAAAAGCAGATCCGCCTCTTGCAGTGCTTCTGATTCGTCCTCGTTATCTTTATCCATCTTCCTGCTGGGGTTTTTGGGTCTTCTAGGTATCCGCAGGACTATTCGGGGCAATCCACGATGACCGGGGCAGCCGTGGTCTTTGGCCACATGTCAGGCACGCAGTCGCCATCAGTATCGACTTGTCTTTCCCTCGTGTCGTGTGCGCAGCCTTGCTTGACCTCGTTCTCGAAATAGTTCGTCCCGCACCCTCCCTTGCTGGGCTTCAAAAGATTTGCCTTGTCTTTGTTTGTCGCCTCGTCCCCGAACACATCGAACCTCACGACCAGCCCATCTCCGTTCACATCCTTCAGTTCCAGAAGCCTTTGATTTCCAGGCCATTCCTCTGACCCTGTCCACCCCTGTCCTGCCTCGCCAAATGTATATTTGTATCCAAGTCTCACTCCACGCTTATCAGGCGCATTGTCAGGGTCAAAATAAGGCAGTTCGAACGATACTGTGTAAATCTTGTCACCCTTCACCGCATCCCCGTGCGTCCCATCATCGAACATCTCTATCTGATTTGGCACCCAGTTACCAAGCATCTGATTCACTTCATCCACAGTCGCCTTATCTAAACAATACGGAGGTGTTCCATCAATACCGCAAACAGGCGTTGTCTTGTGCACTGCCCCTGTGAAATAAACAGTCTTGTTAGGCTTATAAGTTGCCCACTTGTAATGGTCAACAACCTCGCAGTTTCCATCCTTCACCCCCTCCCTCATGTCTGCCATGAAAACAACCGTTATCCTGTCAGGCGCATAGCACACCTTTATCGCCTGCTTGACGACCTCCCATGCGGCTAAAAGGGCATCTGTGAAATCCTCACACTTGATTGCCGTTCCGCTTACCTCAAGGAACTCTTTGTCAAGCAGGTCACATATAGTCGCACCTTCCTCGAAAACAGTCCTGAAAGGATATAAAGGTTTCCCCCCGTAACATTCCTGCTGTGCACAACCGGTTGGCTTCTTTATCCCTGCCTTTTCCTGAAGTTGCCTCACCATATCCACAAACTTTCGCACTGCATCATCTCTTGAAGTCTTGACTGCGTATAGCACATCCCTTATCGCCTTCGCTGGGAACTCTTGCAAAGCCTTGCATTCCTGCAAAGCCTTCCCAGTAAGAAGCAAAGTGCCTGCAGTCATTTCCACAGAAAGAACCCCATCATCCCCTGGCGAATAGCATCCCTCAGGGTCAAGGACATTTGCCTGCCTTCGAACCTTTGGAACAATCCCAAGTCTTTGCCCACCTTGCCACCTCGCTTCTAATCTCAAAGCGGAATATTCAGTGTCGCCTTTCAAGTGGATATCGAAAATGTCATCAGGAATCGGCATAAAGTCTTGAAAAGAAGGAGGCACTGCCCCATTCCATCTACATGCGGCTCCAAGCCCGCACGCTTCTTTGCTATCCTTGCATTCTGTTACAAGAGGTTTTGACAATGACCCAACCTGCCCGCTTACACCTTCAAGCGAAGCATAAAGGGACGAGTGCACATAGACAGGTGTGCCTCGTGGAGCCCCAGGCACAAGCCCAACTATGATGTTGTCCGCAGGGTCTGTGATAAAGGTGCTTTTGTCTTTTGTGGCAACATTTACAAGGGCATTGTCAATCCCGCACGAGGCGCAAAGAAACAAAAGAACAAAAAAGCCCTTCCTTACCATGCGACCTCCAGACTTGCCTTTGACCTAAATACCTTGAATAGCTGGTCGGGCTCTCTTTCTCTTTCCTGGTCTTTGTAAACATATTCGAAATAATAGCGAAACTTGAGCCCCTCATACTCCCATGTTATCCCAAAAAATCCCTTACCTTTATAAGTTCTGTCATCGCCATAACCTTGCTCCAAAGTCCCTTTCCTGTTGTCCTCTCGCCAATAATCGAACTGCCCCCCGACCTCAGCCCGAAGCCCCCGATAAAGCCCAACCCCAAAGGCTAGCCTTGACTGAGTAATGAGCCCAGTATAGTCATCTTCCACCGTCCTGTGGCTTCGATAATCCTTGTCATAAATCAACTTCGATTTAAGCGAAATATCCGCACCCTTCAAAAGGTCGAAACCATATTTCAACTTCAAAACCTCTATCCATGTGCGCCTGTCCTGATTTCGTTTATAGACGCTCCTTGGGTCACGCCCTCTGTCTGTCGTGTTCGCATAGTCATAGAGGTCTGTGTCCGTGTAGCCTTCGCTGTGCAAGAAATCTGGATACGTGAAATCCACATCCCTGTTTTGTTTGTTCGTGTTGTACCAGATGAATGTGCTTTCAAGGGACCCTTCAAACCCGCCTGTCTCGTATGATGCGATGATAGTGCCTCCGTGCCATCCTATGCAGGATTCATAAAACAACTCGTCGAAGTCCATGAACTCGTTTGCAAGGTTGAGGGTAGGAAGTTGTCCCCCACCCAGAAACCCATCAGTCAAAAGCACATCCGCCTCCCTCCGTGCCCCAAATATGGAGTTCCAGTCTTCCCCGATATTGAAATACTCGCCCTTCAAAGTAAGCCCCTTCGTCCCAAGGTCCGAAGCCTCGAGCCTTACCCTCACTGCATAGCTTTCTGTGTCTTTGTAAACGATGGGTGAAACACCCTGATTCAAGGCGACCCCGTTTGCAGTAAGCCTTTTGTCTAGCCTTTGCACAGAAACACCCGCAAGGACATTCGCTATAAGCGGGATGTCTTCAGGATTCCATGTTGCCTCGACAGTCGAAACCGAGTTCATGTATCTGGTGTGGTAATCCACAGCATGGTCTTTACTGCAACCTACGATAGGGTTTCCAAGCGAATCCTTACATTGAGCATAGGGAGAACCCACTGCATCAGGGTCCGTAATGTCCACCTCAATGTCGTTAGTCAGCGTTGAAATAACTGTTATTGCCCCCCATTTTGGCGAATATGCGAACTTTGCCCCATAAGCCCAGTCCTGAGAATAAAAAGGCCTTGCAAGTTCAGGGTCTCCTATCCCAGTGCTCCACCACGGACCCACATACAGTTTTGGCAATGCGATCGCAGCCAAATCGTATGAAAAATCGATGTTTGAAACACTGCCGTTTATAAAAACCCCCTTCCCGTTGTCCCGGTCTATGAAGCGCACCTTTCCAATCGTCCACGGGTTGAACATCCCTAAGTCGGATGACCCTATGGTCACGGTATTTCTCCAGGTCTTCGAAAATGGGACGATAGCCCTTACATAAGTGCCCCTGAGTTTCATATAAGAAGCCCTGTTCATCCCTAAAGAATCGCCAGATGTGTTGACCTGGTCGCCATATTTCCTTTCGCCCGATTCCCACCAGTCCTGCCATAGTTCGCCAAACCTGCTCTGGATCCTTGCGTATGCCTCGACAAACTTAGATGGTCTTCCAAATACCTTCAGTTCGAACTCACTTCCCACACCATTGTCACCAGCAATATCGTCAGGCCAGAAAGGATTACCATAAGACAAGATGCCCTGAGTATCGTTGTTCCGATAAAGCCATTTCGTGTATATCTTGCCAGCGAAATCGAAGTTCTTTGTATCTGGAAAAGCCACACCTTCGCACAACAACAAAAAGCATAAAAAGCCCCAAAACCGTCTCATGACACCTCACTCACGGGTAAACCATGGGGATTTTAGCCCTTGAACCAGCGTTAGGGTTGTTCGGATCGCAGGTGTATGCCAAAGCCTCATGCTGAGCCTCGATCTCGTCCTTCCCGCCCTTGGCTGGTGGCACTAAAATGTCCATAACATGTGGGTCGCAGTCGTAATCAGAGCCTCCCCCAAAACGATGTTGCCCTGCGTATTCGTTCACCTTTCTTGTCAAGAGGTCTTTCGCATCTGGGTAGCCTTCGTTACTCTGCATAATCACCTGAAATCCAGTGCCTTTTCCAAGCGGACCCCCTAAGTCCTTCGCATCAACAACAGCCTCGATGACCTTACCCCTAGCCCTTGTAGCCTTCGGTATCACCACTGCCTCTTTGAGCTTGCCCGCCTTTTGCTGAACCTCTGAATGTAGCCTTTCCTTTGGTTGCGGGCTTATAAGCACAACCTTCTCGTAGCACTGCCCTTCCTTGAATTGGATATTCAACCCAGGCAACCCTTCGCAAAATCCGCCATCAGGCTTTGTGTCAATATAAACCTGAATAAACTGAAGTGAAAACCCATTTCCGCCCCACGACTTTGAATCCCACGGGTCTTCCACAGGAACCCTTATTCCGACCCTGAATATGACTTCGCCCCCCTTTTCTTCGACCTCGAACGAGGTCATGTCAAAAGAGCCAGGCTTATAGACAGGGTCTGTTGGATAGGTGTATGTGCCAGGACCATCGTCGTCGCCCACTGGGTCTTTCAAAGAAACCTTTGTCTGTGCAAAGGCGAGAGATGCAAAAAGACAGACTCCAAATGTAGTGGCGATTATGTGTCTCATAAAGCCTCCACCATAAAGGGCACGCAATAGACTAAGACAATATGGTTCTTTGGTCAACGAAAAAAGCCAAAAGTATGAGAACGGATTCGAAGTTTATTCAACACGCTTCTTGTTCGGCAAAAAAATCATAGCAACATCTTTTTGCAAGGATATAATAAAAAGGTCTTCAAACGGAGCACTCATGGCTGAAGAGAGTGTTGCACAAGCAGAACAGAAAAAGGCACTTCCAGGGGATTCCGAGTTGGTTCCGATTTACGAGAAGGCTCTTGATTTGTTTTTTCAAATAAGAGAGGAAAAGGTGTTGGACCCTCAAAAAGTGGAGCAAGCCAAGGCCTTAGTGGAGCAAGTAAGTGGCTTGTTAGGCGAAAACAAGGAGTCGTTTTTGAAACTCGTGGAGAGAGACCGCAGTGCATTTGCCTTAGCGCTTAGGGTGAAAGAGGAGGTTTTGCGCCAAACACTCGATGTAGTGTGGGAACTTCAGGACCTCATAGAAAAGAAGAGAAAGAGGACGAACTAGTGGGCATGTCACAGTTGGCTAAAGGTGTTTTTTGTTTTTAGGCATAGTTTCTAACTACAGGAGGTTTTTATGAACAAGATGCCAAAAAGGATCTTCATCGCAGGGTATCATCAGTCGCCCTTTGGAAAACTTGGGGCAATGACCATCCCCGAGATGGTCGAAAAGGCGCTCAGTGGCTTGTGTGAGAGTGCTCGTATATCTTTGGAACAAGTGGATTGTGCATCGGTCGCATGTTGTCTTGGGCCACTTCTCAACTCACAGTGCCTTGTAGCAGGCTTAGTGGCACAGCAAAAGGGGATGGAATCCAAGCCCATCGAGACAGTCGAAAATGCGTGCTCTAGTGGCGGACAGGCTATCCTAAGTGTTGTCCACAAGCTTTTGCTAGGCGAGGGCGAGGTTGGGATTGCTCTTGGCATGGAAAAGATGAGGGACAACGAGGGGAAGGCAGATGGGAAGCTCATTGGGCAGGTGCTTGGCACAGCGTCGCATCCAGACGACCGTCCTGGCAAGATCTTTGTTTTCCCCCACATATTCGCCGAGGTCATGGCTTTGTATATGAAGGAATGGGGTGTGACTGAAAGGGAACTTGCCCATGTGCCTGTGACCTTCTATGACCATGCCCAGTTTAACCCCTATGCACAGATGAGGGGGGTGAAGATGACAGTGGAAAAGGTCATGACCATCGAGGGTCCTAATCGCTATATCGCTGAGGGTTTGCCACTAAAGACCTTCGAGTGCTCGCAGATAAGCGATGGGTATGCAGCAATCTTGCTAGCCACAGAAGAAGGGCTCAAGAGGCTTGGAGTTGATAAGTCTAAGGTGGCTGAGCTCGTAGGGTTTGGTCAGGCGACAGACCCTCTATCCACAAAGGTGCGTGATGTCCTAAGACCTCAGGGTGCTTACAAAGCGATGAGAAAGGCTTACGAAATGGCTGGGGTCACCGTAGAAGACCTTTCATGTGCAGAGGTGCATGACTGTTTCGGGATCATGGGTGCGCTTGCAGTCGAGATACTTGGAAAGGTCGAGCCTGGACAGGGTGTAAAATACTATGTTGATGGAAAAGCCAGGATAGATGGAGGTGCCCTTCCAATCAACACCTCTGGAGGACTGATCGCAAAAGGGCATCCGATAAGCGCCACTGGAATAGCGATGGTTGGATGGAACTACTGGCAGATGACAGGTCAGGCACCAAAAGAACTTCAGGTAAAGAACCCTAGATACGCTGGTAGTTTCAACATCGGCGGTCCTATCTGCGCCAGTGTAACGACCGTTGTAAAGGCACTCTGATCAGTCTTCCGTTTCTTTGTCCCCACTGCACCCGCCGCATGCAAACGCTTCCCTGTTCCTTCTGCCCTGAGGGCATCTGTAACATGCTGAGCGCCTCTTATCGAACGCGTTAGCATTCAGATAGTCATCCAGACATTTCTCGAGCTTCAAAACCTTCCGTCTTGCCTTGCAATAAAAGGTATCTTCCAAAGAAACTGGCGTTTCTATTGTGTATCTGTGCCTCATGGCTGAATCTCCTTCAAATAGCCATGGACCTTGACTCAAGGTCCTTGAAAATAATGTATAGCACTAAGATAGACTTTGCAAGACTTTTTTTAATCAAATGTCAACTTTTTCCGAAAAGGCCCAAAATTTTTGCCACACTATCAATCATTCATTTCCTGATCGTGACGCCTGTGTTTTGCGTTGCGAATAGGGTCTATGGTATCAGTCTTTTCAGTAGAAGAATGGAGGCTACATAGGTGCTTAGAAGGCCACCAAGGAAAAGGACGAAGACATGGATGAGGAGATCGGAGGACAGCGTGCCAAGACACAGTGAACGAGAGATGTTTACTGCGTGAGTCAAAGGCAGGATATGGGCGAGTATTTGAGCCCACTCAGGCAGGACAGACACAGGGAAAAAGATGCCTGACAAAAGGAACATTGGAGCCATAACAAGGGTGAAAAAATAGTTGAAAAAAGAGTAATCAGGGGCAATGGCTGTGAAAACAAGACCCAAGGCACCAAAGGCATAGCCAACAAGAAAGCCAAGGGGGATAGTCAAGATAGCAAGTGGGGATTTGACAAGCCCGAAAGCAGATATAACACAAAGAACTATCAGTGCACCAAGACCGCTTTTCATCGCAGAAGAATACACCTCGCCAGTTGCAAGTTCTGCGATGTTCACAGGTGTAACAAGTATGGCATCAAAGGTCTTTTGCGGTTTCATCCTTGTAAAAGAACCGAATGTAGTCTCGAATGTGGCGGTGTACATGCAGGTAGAAACCAGAATGCCAGGGGCAAGAAAGACATCGTAGGGTATGCCATAGACGCCATTTTCACCTACAAGTGCACCAATCCCAAATCCTATGGCAGCAAGATACAGAAGTGGTTCGCCAAGGTTGCCAATCAAACTTGCCCACAAATAGGTGCGCCAGACCCTAAGGTTTCGATAAGTCACAGCAAAGGTAAAGGGGCTAAAAAGCGCAAAGATGGATGGAATGGCCAGTGCCAAGGCGTCGTTTCTCAGGTGTTCCCAACCCTTTTTCATTCCCTTAGTTCCCTTCCAGTGACTTTCATGAAAACATCCTCGAGGTTCGTCTGGCGCCTAAGATACGAAATCTCGGGAATCTTTGATAACGCAATCAAGACCTTATCCATATCTGAGCCATAGATGAACGCTGTCTCGTGCGCCTTCTCGACCTTCACAGCGTCCAACTGCAAAATATCTTTGGGTATCTCTTTCAACCCACGCACTTCTATCACTTCTTTTGGGCAAAACTTTTGTATTAGTGAAAAAGGGTTGTCCAGCACCTTTATTTCGCCGTGATCTACGATTGCGACCCTTGAACAAAGCCTTTGTGCCTCGTCCATGGAATGCGTGGTTATGACTATCGAAACGCCTTGTTCTTCCAAACCCCTCAAAAGTTCCCAGAACGCAAGCCTCGACTGCGGGTCAAGACCAGCGGTAGGCTCATCTAAAAGCAAGACCTTTGGGTTGTTTACAAGCGCTCGGGCAAGCAGTAGCCTCCTCCTCATGCCACCTGAAAGTGTGTTGATAAGGCGATTTGCATGTTCTTGAAGTCCAACAAATCCCAAGACTTCCTCTATCCTCTTCCTCGCAACCTCTTTATCCATGCAAAAATAACGGGCATAAGTCTCAAGGTTTGCCCTAGCACTCAAATCGGGGTCAAGGTTGTCGTCCTGGGGCACAACACCCACGATGCCCTTTATTCGTCTTATGTCCTTGTCAAGGTCATACCCATCAACATAGACCTTTCCATTATCCTTGCGAACAAGCCCACAAAGTATCTTGACAGTCGTTGTTTTCCCAGCCCCATTAGGTCCAAGCAGACCAAAGCATTCGCCCTTATAAACTTCGAATGAAATCCCTCTTAGTGCCTGAATACCGTTGTATGCCTTTACAAGTTCCTGCACACTAATCGCAACATCGCTCATCTCGCCTTTGCCCTTTCAATCATCGCAAGAAACTCATCTTCGCTTATAACCTTGACCCCAAGTTCCCGAGCCTTTGCAAGCTTTGACCCAGCCTCTTCGCCTGCAACCACATAGTCTGTCTTTCTAGACACAGAAGACCCTGCCTTCCCACCAAAACTCACCACAATCTCTTGAGCCTTATCCCTTGTCATTGCCCTTAGAGCGCCTGTAAACACGAATGTCTTTCCTGCGAACTCCTCTGCCACGCTTCTTTCTTCCTTTTTCTCGGTCATGGTAACCAGAGCCTCTTTCAATCTCTCCACCACCCTCCTGTTTGCCTCCTGCCTGAAGAAGTCCGAAATGCTCTTTGCGACTATAGGACCTATGTCTTCAACCTGTAAAAGTTCCTCCTCGCTTGCATTCATCAAGGCATCCATTGAACCAAAATGCATGGCAAGCGAGCGGGCAAGCGCCTCGCCTACATGTCTTATCCCAAGGGCAAAGATCACCCTTGAAAGGGGGCGAGATTTCGATCTTTCTATTGCATTCAAAAGGTTTTCGGCGGATTTCTTTGCCATCCTTTCAAGTCCCACGACTTGTTCGAAGGTAAGGCTGTAAATGTCAGCAACATCCCTGACAAGACCACGGTCAACAAGTTGGTCAGCCATCTTTTCCCCAAGATGCTCGATGTCCATCGCCCTTTTTGATGCAAAGTGGATTATCCGCTCCTTCAGTTGCGCAGGGCAGTTAGCCTGTATGCATCTTCTTGCAACCTCGCCTTCTTCCCTCACCACAACCCCCCCGCACACAGGGCACTTATCAGGCATGACAAAAGGCTTTTCATCGCCTTTCCTTCTGTCTTTCAGCACCTCCACAACCTCGGGGATTACATCCCCAGCCCTCTGCACCAAAACATAATCCCCTTCCCTGACATCCTTTCGTGCGACCTCGTCTTCGTTGTGGAGCGTCGCCCTTTTCACAGTAACCCCCCCAACCTTTACGGGTGTCAAAACAGCCACAGGCGTAAGGATCCCTGTCCTTCCAACCTGCACGATGATCTTTTCGACCTTAGTCACCTCACGCCTCGGCGGAAACTTGCAGGCAAGCGCCCATCTTGGGCTTCTTGATACCTCCCCAAGTTCCCTTTGAAGTGCGAAATCGTCCACCTTCAAGACCATGCCGTCTATTTCAAATGGGAGGGTGTCTCTTAGTGCCATCATCTTTCTGTATTCCGCAACCGCTTCCTCTATGCCGCGCACCTTCTTTACGAGGTTCGAGACCTTGAAGCCCAATGCCTTGAGTGTCCCAAGCAGTTGCCACTGGGAGCGGACCTCGAGACCTTCCACCACCCCTATGCCGTAGGCATAGAAATCCAAAGGTCTTGACGCTGTTATTGCAGGGTCAAGTTGCCTGACAGAGCCAGCTGCTGCATTCCTCGGGTTTGCAAAAGGTGGTTCGCCCTTTGCTTCCCTTTCTTTGTTCAATGCCTCGAACTTCTCAATGGGCATTATGACCTCCCCTCTAACCTCGATGAGCGGTGGAACTGCGACGACCTCGCCTGTGTCTTCATTACGACCTTCTCGAAGGCGCAATGGGATCGAGCGCACTGTCTTCAGGTTTGCTGTTACATCTTCGCCTACGAACCCATCCCCCCTTGTTGCCCCTGCAACAAGCACCCCATTTTCGTAGATTAGCTCTGCTGAAAGCCCATCAAACTTTGGCTCGACAACATAATCGAAGACCACTGAGCGTCCCAGAAACCGCCTTAGCCTTGCATCGAACTCCCTTATTTCCCCCTCATCCATTGCATTTTGTAGTGAAAGCATAGGGACTTTATGCTTTACCTGTTTGAACTCCTCTGCTGGTGGGGCGCCCACCCGCTGTGATGGTGAATCAGGGGTTACAAGGTCAGGAAACTGCGCCTCTATCTCTAATAGCCTTCTGAAAAGCCTATCATATTCTGCATCGCTTATGATAGGGGCATCCTTCACATAGTAAAGGTAGTTGTGGTATTCAATCTCCTTTCTCAGTTTTTCAAGTTCAGTCATTGCCTCTTCACGGGTCATCTTTTTTCTCCTAGATGAGGACACAGCGAATTATAGTCGAGTTCGCATTGAACCACACGATCACGGTTGTGCTTTCTCCAAAGACCTAAGCACGATAAGTGCGATCTCGGGTTCTGCGAACACTCGTATTGGTGGTCCCCAGAATCCAGCCCCACTGGTCACATAGACTTTCATGTTTCCAATGTTTT
>Ga0272449_1001832_pt1 | contig 20869 bp, 24 predicted proteins | sample YNPCB0241_FD_198679 | JGI IMG/M metagenome (GOLD analysis project Ga0272449, IMG submission 198679) | Hot spring sediment microbial communities from Yellowstone National Park, WY, United States - YNP-CB-024-1 | ecosystem: Environmental > Aquatic > Thermal springs > Hot (42-90C) > Sediment... | reverse complement strand
GCGGCAGCTGTTAAAGGATACACCCTAGGCGCACTACCCGACACTGGGAAAGTATTGTTACAACTCACCAGCACAGGCGAATTCAAGGTTGGAGCAAGCTCCACCGAGATCGGACAGGGCGTATACCAGGCCCTAGCCCAGCTGGCAGCCGACTACCTCCACTGCGACCTAAAACAAGTCCAAGTAGTGCTGTCCGACACGGAGGAGACACCCGACACAAGCGTCACATCAGCCTCCCGCCAGCTATACCTCGCCGGCAACGCCCTAAAGGACGCGGCCGGGAAGATGCTTGATAACATGCGCAAGGCCATGGCTAGGTTGACTGGAGAGCCGGCGGACTCGGTTAAATTCAGTGACTCAACTGCATACACTGATTCGGGCATCCGGATAAGCTACTCACAGCTATACAAGGCTATGGTGGAGTATGCTATCCCAACAGTTGTTGAGGGTGTTTTTGAGGTTCCGAGGACAACACCCATACCAGGCTCGCTGGAGATACCCCATCTCTTCTACATGTATGGTGCAACCCTGGCCAGTGTTGAGGTCAACATACTGACCGGCTTTGTATCGGTTAAGAAGGTGGTGGCGGTGGTGGACGCCGGCCGTGTGGTAAATCCCCAGACATTCACGGGGCAGGTGGAGGGCGCTGTTGCACAGGGTCTGGGATATGCCTTGATGGAGAGTCCCGTCATAGAGAATGGTGTTATAAGGACGGTCAACTTCTCCACATACCTAATACCCAGTGTGAAGGATATGCCTGATATCGAGGTGATCGCAGTTGAGGACGGCGAGGAGACGGGACCATTCGGAGCCAAGGGCGTAGGTGAGATAGGGATAGTCTCCGTCGCGCCTGCAATAGCCAACGCCATCTACAACGCTGTTGGAGTCAGACCATGCTCCACCCCCATGACACCTGAGAAAGTCTACTGGCTCCTCAAAGGGAGGGCTTAGAGCGTCTGAGCTTCACGATTATGTAAATGTTCCCAGCCCAGACGGTTGCAAGCCCTATGGCCATAAAGAGGAATGGCGAGTCCACGAGTATACCGACCACAGCGGACCCCAAGCCTCCAACACTGGCGAGGAGCGATATTGCGTAGAGCCAGAAGCCGCAGCATCCAACTTGGGTGAGGGAGAGAAATGAAAGAACTGAAGCGAGGGCGGACCCACCTCCAGCGGCGCCATTCACCACACCCCTCCGCAGATTGCATGACCGGCTGGCTGCCCTAAGAAAACCATGAGACCAGATTGAGATCAGCAGCAGCACTAGGAAAGATCCGTTAAAAGCTAGGGAGGCCCTGACAGCTTGGACAGGTGGGAGCGCAGGCGTCGTGGCTATGACCACCAGCAGATATACCACTAGATATGCCGCCGAGTATACGCTGCCCCTGAGGACTGGCTTACTGAAAAGCTGGGTCGCCGCCGTCATAGTAGAGCTCAACCCCTGGATAGAATGCAGACCATGCGAACCAGAATGCGGGATATACCACTATTGGTGACAGTTTGCCTCCCTTTAAGGGGCCGCTGACAGCCTCACCATCCATGTTCCACAAGCTGCGTGTCTGTGTATCCACAAGCCGTCCATCCTCCCATGTAAACTCTAAGAGATTCTCACCAAGTTTCCTCGAGTAGGCCATAGCATATTGCTCAAGTGGGCTGACTATCACGACAGGTTGTCCCGCAACCTCGTCATTCAACACCTTTACACGTGCAATGCTACGCTGCTCGTATACCTTGGCCACACCATCTATGACAACCCCGTGGACTATTGCTTTGGGATGAAGCCTGTCATCCAGGTTCTTGACTGGGAACCAGATATCCCTGCTCCTATAGTAGCCATATGGGCTGTAGGGATCACGTCCATAGGGTCTGGAGAAACCAGTCTCGGTTGAGAGAACGAGCGTATCAGGATGAAGCTCCCTCCATTTAGACCATGTCATGACATACACTTGAACTCTCTCAAGGGCGACCCCCGCCAGCGGACCGTATATGCCAATACCTAGATGCTGACTCCAATATGTATCGGTAAGCCTATCATACATGACCATATCGCTGTTGTATAGCTTGCCGGAAACACCGAATGTTGTTACGTTTCCTCCAAGCACCCTCCTATAGGCTGTGGCGGTGTAGCATAGGGGACAGTACGTTACGGATATGGGTTCATCGGCCACTACATCGTTAACTATCTCATGCCATACGAGTATCCTGTGTGGGTAGGCTTTGGAAACACCACGATAGAAGATCCCGACAACAAGCTCCTCACCCCTGAGGAAGTCTGCCTCATCGGCTCTGATGAAGCGGGGGCTATCTATTGACGGTATCCCATCCTTGGGCGGCCCGCCTGATACAATCTCATCTGGAGATACCACGTATCTCACCTCTCCGCCGTCCAATGCGGTGGTCGTAACCGTGATCCATGGGGCGGTCCTCAACTCAACACCCTGCGTGTGTGATGTCAGAGTTTCCTGCATACCACGTGGTTGCGTAGCCACACCGCCTATGACAGCCAGAGCAACCAGCGCAGCCCCAACATAGACCCATCTGGCCCTCATCACAGCCAGCGGGGCCTATATTGTTTAAAGCCTTTACCTTTAAACATCTAACCCAGTACACTGGCCAGAAGCATACGGCCCAATGGTGTTATAGTGATCTTTAGCCTGCCCTTCCTATACTTCTCAACCTCTACTAGGCCCAGCTGGACCAGCCCCTTAGAATCCTCAGCACCGTTGATATGATAGCTGAGGAGGGGTTTCCCATAGCCTGTGATGCTGGCAAGCTCTGTGAGATCGTTGACAGAGCCTCCCGCCTTATCTAGACTCTTCAGGATGTTCATCTTGGTCTCCGATATCACCTCATTGTAGCTGAGCTTTATTATCGGTAGTAGGACTGGTGTGTCGTCGTCCACAGCTATTGTCTTGAGACCATTTATGAAGGCTGAGGTTAGAGCGGCGCAGCCAAGCTGCTTGTCACCACTGCTGGCATTTACTATTATGTCCTCAAAGGCTCCATGGTTCTTCGCAATAATCTCCCTGAATATGGCCAGCGTATTGTAGAGTATGGGCGGCTTTATCGAGTAAACCTCGGTCCCTATCTTGAGTGTTCGGCCCAGTTTTGAGGCGAATCGCACAGCCTTATCCCTCTCCGCCTCAACGGTGATTAGTATGAGCTTTGTTATGGGTAGGTATTTCACACCTAGTAGAATCATATCCTGGTCTTCTTCACCATAGGTGGCTATGTGGAGGGTCTCCCTAGCCACTTTCTCCTTCTGTCCCACACCATCACCATCAACATCTTCGAGATTATTAGGATAGCATTCAGCCTCGTCGTACACGTTAAGGACATGCCAAACCATGTGTTAGACCTATCCTTGAACCATTCAATCTCCTGAAACAATACGGGCGGCCGACACGCCCACCAACGCACCCACAATTGGGCCGACCCAATACACCCAGTGGGCTGTGAAATTCATACTCGCTACAGCGGGCCCGAAGGTTCTGGCAGGGTTTAGAGATGCGCCGGTCAAAGGCCCCACAGCCAATATCGCGGCGGAAAGTATCAGCCCTATCGCAAGGCCCGAGGCATTGGTGTTGACCTTCCCAGAGACACCTGCAATATATGGTGAAAGCCAGTGCGAAGGTGGCCGCAGCCTCGATCACCATGGCCAGTCCCTCATCAATTGTGGATGTTGGAAGGGTTAGCCCATAGTAGGTTGGGCTGTCTGGTATTATTACGGCATGCAGGTATCCTGCAACCACCGCACCCAGTAGCTGTGAGACTATGTAGGCCATACCATCAGCCGGCCTTATCTTACGCATTACCATTATGGATATCGTGATGGCTGGGTTTATGTGGCAGCCTGAGACCGGCCCTATCACGTAGACCATAGCCATTAGAGTCAGCCCATGGGCTAGGGAAACAGCTGTAAGAGAATCTGCAGTATCCACCGCCATGCTCCCGATAAAAACTAGGAGAAAGGCGCCGATGAACTCGGCGGCAATCTTCCTCGGAAGTGGCATAGGCCTCATCCACCAAACCAGCTTTTGAATATTATTGTATTCATTGCATGTGATAGCCGGGTCTGAAAATCTTTAAATAATAACGCTTTCCACAGCCAACGAGGCGGGGCGGTAGTTGAAGCGGTGGGGTGCTGCCTATTTTTACACCTCCGGCGGCTACTTCTATTACCGCTTCTAAGCCGCCTCAGGTTTCCGCTCTCCTCGTCTTTCTGGGGTGGCTTCTTTGAAGAATTTGATAGTTGTAAAATTCGGTGGTTCCGTCCTCTCCGATGAGAAGAATATTGAGCGGGCTGCTGGATGGATAAAATCACTGGTTGACAGGGGGGTGGGTGTTCTCGTTGTCGTCTCGGCATTGCGTGGTGTGACTGATGAGCTGCTCAGGACCGCTCAACGGCTGAATCCCGAAACACCTCCCCAATTGTTGGATGAGGTTCTCGCGATGGGTGAGAGGACTAGTGCAAGACTCTTTGCCGTGGCACTGACAAGGGCTGGATTGGATAGTGTGGTTGTGGATCCCAGCTCGGAGCTTTGGCCGGTTATCACAGACGATAAGCACCTGGATGCAACACCTCTACTTGAGGAGTGCAGATCTAGGTCCGATGGTCTGACCAAGCTCATAACATCGGGCAAGGTTCCGGTGGTATGTGGATATGTTGGTCTCACAAGGTCTGGGCGGATTACGACGCTGGGCAGGGGTGGAAGCGACACCACCGCCGTCCTACTGGGCAACTGCATCGGAGCCAGCGAGGTTGTACTGGTGAAGGATGTGGCTGGAGTCTATTCAACAGATCCCAAGCAAACCTCGGAGGCGGGCGTAATCCAAGTGCTAAGCTCCAGCGAGATATTACAGCTCACCAAGGGAGGCGCCAAAATCCTCCATTCAAAGGCCATCAAATATCTCACACCTAATCTGAAACTGAGGATCGGTACCATGGAGTCGCTTGAGTCAGGTGGTACCATCATACTATCTTCCAGCACACCCGAGCTGGATGTATCCGTGGACCATGATAATGTGACCATGGTGACGATACTAGGTAGGGAGCTGGGTGAGGCGGCAAAGATGGAGAATGTCGTTGAAGCGTTAAAGGCTTCGAAGGCAAAGCTGATCGCCGCATCGATTGAGGAGAACTCTCTAATACTTTATCTCGACGGTAACGGTGAGGTTGTGGAGCGGCTCCACGACTATCTCGTCCTAAGTAAGCTGGGGAAGGCCATAAGCCACTTTCCAAATCTCAGCCTGCTAAGGATCTATGGAACCATGCTGGAGACCATTCCGGGCGTCGTCCATAAGATCATACAGCCGCTGGCAGCCCAGGCCATCAACATCTACGGCATCCTAACCATCAGCTCATCCATCAGGATATTTGTCTCATCAAGGGAGGCTGAAAAAGCGGTGAAACTCATAAAAGATACTCTTTCAACTGTGGTGGGAGAGCTTTGAGGAGGGAGGGAAGATATGAAAAGATTTGATGTTGCAATACTCGGAGCAACCGGGATGGTTGGCCAACACTATATCAAACTTCTCTCAAACCATCCATGGTTCAGGATAACAGCATTGACGGGGAAGGACTCGGTGGGGAAGAAATACATCGAGGCTGTCCGCGGGGAGGCCCCTACACCACCCAAGAATATTGCTGAGATGGAGGTGATGCCTACAGACCCCAGGCATGTGGATGCGGATTTTGTCTTCTCATGTCTGCCCACGGAGGCTGCAAGGGAGTCTGAGCCTGTCTTCGCAAAGGCTGGCTTCCCAGTATTCAGCGACGCCGCAGCCTTCAGGATGGAGTCTGATATCCCCTTAATAGTTCCCGAGATAAACCCGGAGCATCTAGCCCTGATAGAGGGTCAGAGGAGGAGCCGTGGCTGGGACGGCTATATCGTGACCACCCCCAACTGCACCACGGTAGGGCTTGTTCTACCCCTTCATCCAATATCTAGAGAGTTCGGACTCAACAGGGTTATAGTCACGACCATGCAGGCCGTGTCAGGCGCCGGGTATCCTGGCGTTCCATCCCTCTCAATACTGGGCAATGTCATACCCTACATCTCGGGCGAGGAACGTAAGGTGGAGACAGAGACGGGAAAGATATTGGGTAAGCTTGAAAATGGTGTGGTGAAGAGTGGTGAGACACCTGTATATGCTACATGTCTCAGGGTTCCCACTGTCGACGGTCATCTGGAATCAATCCTAGTAGAGACAAAACGTCCGACAACCCTAGAGGAGGTGGAGCATACCCTTGAAGATTATGTGTCCATACCCCAGGAGCTGAATCTCCCAACTGCACCATATAGGCCTATAATAGTGAGGAGGGAGGTGGACAGGCCCCAGCCGAGGGTGGACGTTGACGCCGGTAGCATACCTGGCATGGCTGTTTCAGTTGGACGGCTTAGGGTTGATGGGAACAACGTTAGGATGATATCTCTGAGCCATAACCTTATCAGGGGCGCTGCGGGCGGTACCATATTGACCGCAGAGCTTGCCGTCCACTATGGTTATCTAGGATGATGCCGATGATAGAGAGTATGCTGGTGAGGTGTGCATAGTCCATGGTTTTTGGGAAGAAGGTTAGGATGTCAAGATTGCTGGAGAACGGCCGGATGCTATGCATACCACTGGATCATGGGACAAGCATAGGCCCTGTCAAGGGGTTGGAAGACATCACAGGCCTCATATCCTTATTGGAGGAGGCTGGTGTTACAGCGGTCCTAGCCCATAAGGGTGTTTTTAGGGCGTTGGACAGGCCTCTCAGGATAGGTACCATAATGCATATGTCTGCCAGCACGCAGCTCAGCACCAAGGTTAATCTAAAGGTGAGGGTGGCCTCCGTGGAGGAGGCTATTAGGCTTGGTGTGGACGGTGTCTCAGTCCACATCAATATAGGTGGGTCCGATGATGGTGAGATGCTCCATAAACTGGGTGTTGTCGCCGACGCCTGTGATGAGTGGCAGATACCGCTCATAGCCATGATGTATCCAAGGGGTGAGAATATCAAGAACGCCAATGACCCCTTCACCATAAGCCATGTAGCTAGGGTTGGCGCTGAGCTGGGAGCCGACATAGTCAAGGTTCCATTGCCATCGGCGGATGTCAATGAGATTGAAAAGGTTGTGAAGAGCTGCCCGGTTCCCGTGGTGGCTGCCGGCGGGCCTAAGATGGATAGGGATGAGGATGTGCTCAGGCTGGCCGAGGCTGCTGTGAGAGGTGGTTGTCTAGGGATAACATTCGGCCGCAACGTCTTCCAACATGCCTACCCAAAACAGATGGTAAGAAAACTCAGGGCCATAGTAATAGAGGGGCGTAGCCTGGCCCAGGTATTGGAGCCGGAAACAGTATGAGGAAGGTGATAGTTAACCTCTCCAGCTGGGATAGAAGACTCTTCGAAAAGGCTGTCTCTATGGGGTTCACTAGCTTCATAATACCCAGAGGGGAGAATGTGGAGAAGACGGAGGGGCTCACCCTATACATACCAGCAGCCGAAGATCTCACAGTCATATCAGCTGATAAGAGGGGCAGGGTTCCGAGGGTTTCGATCAGCTCTCCATCAGATATAGAGAGGGTTGTCACCTTGGCGAGAGGCGGTGCGCCAGAAGTACATGTTGCAACCTCTGACTGGCGTATCATACCCCTGGAGAATCTCATAGCTATGAAGGCGGGCCTAGGTACAGAGGTGATAGCCGAGACCGAGACACCGGCTGATGTGGAGCTGTTGCTGGGAATTCTGGAGAGGGGTGTTGATGGTGTTGCGGTCAAAGTTAGATCTGAGACTGATCTAATGCTTCTAAGGGATATTATGAAAGCACCCTCCACCGTGGCCCTCCAATATGCTACAGTTGAGGATGTCCGTGATGTGGGGCTGGGAGATAGGGCTTGCATAGACACCGTGACCGTCCTAGGGCTTGGGGAGGGGCTGCTAGTCGGAAGCATGGCCAGTATGTTCTTCCTAATCCACAACGAGTCCATAGGATCCAGCTTCACATCTCCAAGACCCTTCAGGGTAAACGCCGGAGCAATACACAGCTACATACTCATGCCCGACGGTACAACAAAGTATCTCTCGGAGATCTCATCGGGAGATAGGGTGCTCATAGTGGACAGCGGCGGCAGAACGAGGCTAACATCGGTGGGTAGGGTTAAGATTGAGAAAAGGCCACTCAGGGTTGTCAAAGCCACGGTCAACAGCCATAGGGGAGCCGCCACAGTCCAGAACGCCGAGACCATACGATTCATCACCGAGGACAACAGGCTCATACCAGTCACAGAGATAAAGAAAGGTGATAGGATACTTGTCCACACTAGCGAGCATAGGGGGAGGCATTTTGGAATCGCCGTGGATGAAACGGTTGTGGAGCGATGAAGACACCCCTAATATGTGTTTCAACCTACGGTGAGAACTATAAAACCCTCCTAGAGAGAATATCCCAGGCCATCAGGGCTGGAGCCGATCTAGTGGAGGCAAGACTTGATTATCTTGAAGAGATAAATGCTGAGAAACTAGCTAAAGCCCTGACACCGTACGCATCCAAGCTGATAATCACCATAAGACCGTTTTCCCAAGGCGGGAGGTTCAAGGGTATGGATGATGAGAGGCTGACCCTTCTAAGGAGGTTGTCAAGCATCAGTCCCGCATTCATGGATCTGGAACTGGACATTTGTGAGAAGTATGGGGTGGAGTCTGGCCGGTCCACGATAGTCTCATGGCATGGCCTCGCCGATACACCAGATATGGAGACACTGACTGAGATTGCGATGAGATGCCTTAGATTAGGTGATTACGCCAAGGTTGTCACATATGCCACCAGCCACGCAGACATACTGAGGATACTCCACCTATACAGTGATCTGCCTAGGAATCGGCTGATTGCATTCTGCATGGGTGAGGTGGGCAGAGTATCTAGGATACTGGCCATGGCTGCAGGCTCTCCAGTAGCATATGCATCCCTAGATGGATTAACCACAGCACCAGGCCAGATGACCCTGCATGAGATGAGATCCCATAGGGAGAGGCTTGTGCGGAGTGTGTCCATGATTTATGGGAGTGCTCTACTGTCTAATAGGTGACCCGGTGGAGCATTCGGTTTCACCCCATATGTTCAACGCCGCCTTCAAGAAGATGGGGCTGGATGACCACCTCTATGTCCCCTTCAGAGTTGGAAGAAAAGAGCTGAGGAGCTTCGTATCAAGCTCACAGCTAATGGGCCTCAAGGGCTATAACGTCACCATACCACATAAGATCACCATCACCAAGTTCATGGATAGACTGGAAAGAGATGCGAGGGAGGTGGGCGCGGTGAACACGGTCAAGATAGCGGGTGGGAAGCTCATAGGGTTCAACACCGATGTGATAGCTATACGGAGGATATTGCCGAGGAAGCTTGTGAGGGGCTCGACAGCCATGATTCTCGGAGTGGGAGGAGCCGCCCGGGCGGCAGCCATAGCCTTAAGGGATCTTGGATGCATAAAGCAGGTGTATGTTGGACGGAGGCCAGTGCGACTACGGGAGATGTCAAGGTTCGCCACACTGCATGGGATAGACTATGCTACGGCTAGATTCCGGACGGCGGATCTTAGGAGATATGCTGAATTATGCGGGGTTGTTGTGAACGCTACACCTGTCGGCATGTATCCCAGGACCAGCACAACACCGCTCCCGGCAGATTACATCAGGAAGGGCAGTCTAGTCTTTGACATGGTGTATAATCCGCCCCTGACACGGCTTTTGGGAGATGCTAGGCGGAGAGGTGCTAGGATAATAGGTGGGCTTGAGATGCTCATAGCACAGGCTGTGGAGGCCTACCGTATCTGGGTCGGCCGTATGCCGGATGACACAGCCATGAGAGAGGCTGCATTACGAGGGCTGAGGAGATTCAGGATTGAAAGGTAGAGGTTATGGAAGGGCCTACGGTGCTGTCTCAATAATTAACGCCATATCAACCGGCCGTGGCGCAGCCCTCGGTGTGAGCCTTTCGACCGAGGTGGAGGTGGAGCTGGATGTTGTTAACGGTGTGGTGCTGGACGCCGGCGAGCCTGGGATGGACAGCTCACTGGTCACGGAGGTGGTGAGACGGTTCGCTGAAGAGTTGGATGCGAGCTTTCGGGGATGCAGGGTTAGGACAAGATCATCCATACCTGTGGCTGTGGGGCTTAAGAGCTCCAGCTCAGTAGCCGTTGCTACCGCCCTAGCCCTGCTAGACGCCCTCGAAAACGAGATGGAGGATGATAGGATCCTAGCCCTAGTGGCGGAGGCTTCAAAATCCTCTGGAACCTCTATAACAGGTGCGTTGGATGATGCGGCGGCCTGTATGCTGGGCGGCATAGTTGTGACGGATAATATCGAGGGGAAGATACTAAGAAGGGATCGGCCACCACATCTGATGACTGTGATAGGCATACCGGATATGAGGACCTATACTAGGGATTTTAGGAGGGAACTGCTCAATCCCATAAGAGAGCTGATGGATGAAGTGTTCAAGCTTGCATTGAGGGGTGAATACTGGAAGGCGATGATCTTGAACGGCATACTCCATGCGTCAGCCCTCTCACTTCCAGTTGAACCCATCATAGGAGTCCTAAGAGCTGGAGCAATCGCTGCAGGTGTATCTGGAACAGGCCCCGCAATAGCGGCCGTCACCGAGCAGTCTAGGATGGACTACGTGGGCGAGGTCTTCCACTCTGCTGGCTATCGTGTGATAAGATGTCCGGTAAATACCCTCCATGCAGTCAAGGGTGGTGTCCGGTGAAGATCCAAGTCATGCCCTCCCAGCTTTCGGGGACAGTATCAGCGCCGCCCAGCAAGAGCTACACCCATAGGGCTGTGGGCATCGCAACACTAGCTCCCGAGGAATCAAGGATATATAACCCTCTTCTCTCAAGAGATACTAGAGCGAGCATAAAGGCTTCCAAGATGCTGGGGGCCAAGGTGGAGCTGGATGAATCAGTATTAGCCGTAACAGGTGGGGAAAAACTCTCCAGCCCGCCTGATGTGATAAACGTGGAGAATTCCGGAACCACGCTCAGGATCTATACAGCCCTCTCAGCCCATGTTGAGAGGGGATACACGGTCCTCACGGGTGATGACTCTATAAGAAGGAGGCCTATCCAAGCCCTTCTGGACTCCCTCAGAAATCTGGGAGTTGAATGCTGGACCACACGGGAGACCGGGACAGCACCGGTTATAGTTAGAGGCGGCGGCATAAGAGGCGGTAGGACAAGTATCATAGGCTGGGAGTCGTCCCAGTACGTGACAGCGATCCTTATAGCCGGGCTCGGATCCTCAGACAAAATAACGCTTAAGGTTGAGGGAAAGATCGTCTCACGGCCCTACATTGATGCAACGATAAAGACTATCGAGCATTTCGGCGGACATGTTATGAGGGAGGGCTATTCAATCTTCGAGGTCATGGGCCAGAAACTACATGGGGGCGAGTTCCATGTTCCAGGAGATTTTGGAGCCGCATCATTCATGGTGGCAGCTGCATATCTAACGGAGGGAGAGATCCACATCAGACACCTTGACAGCACACTGCCACAGGCTGACTCGGCCATCGTCAGCTATACCGAGATGATGGGCGGACATGTCACATACCGGGAAGACGGATTATATGTGAGGGGTGGCAGATCGGATATACCAGTCACGCTGGATCTCTCCGACAGCCCAGATCTCCTACCGGTGCTCGCAGCTATGGCGGCCCTACGGCCTTCTACAACGATTTTGAAGGGCGTGGCCCATGCTAGGCTTAAGGAGAGCGATCGGGTGGGTGCACTAGCTTCCCAGCTCGCCAAACTAGGTGTGGATGTGAGGGAGCTGGAGGATGGGCTGATAATCAATGGTAGGGAGAAGCTGGAGGGCGGCGTCACACTAGACTCCTACGGCGATCATAGACTCTTCATGGCCTTCACAGCCCTGGGGCTGGCATGTAAGAAAGGGCTGACAGTGTTGGGCGCCGAGTCGGCTGACGTATCCTATCCCAACTTCCTCGACGACTTGAGGGCATGTGGGGGAAAAGTTAAATCGCCGTAATTGGATGTGGGATTGGATGGTTTCAAGGGCTCTCCGATTTATCTTGGAGGCGACCGTCCTAGCCGCATTCTTCACGATAGTTCCTGTGGCTGTCTTGGTCTGGCTGTATTTCTCGGAGCTTATGCGGCCCATATACTTGATTGGATGGCTGGCCCTAGCGCTGGGTTGGACAGCACTGCTCACCACAATCTATCTCAGGAGGGCGCGGAGAGCTGTGGGGAGACAGTATCCATCACGTGAAGGTGTAGCCGGTGGGTAGGACTCCAGCTTTAAGCTTTGAGGAACGGATTAGAAGAGACACACTATCAACTATCCTAGTTGTGGAGACATCCATTATATTAGCCGCCTCATTCCTAGCCGCAGCCCTGCTTAGACAGCATCCAGCCCTGATCATAACATTGGGAGCCGCAGCATCAGCATCACTCATCATTACATTGGCGCGTGAGGTAGCTAGGTCTGGACGGCGTCTCGCATTAGCCGAGGTTAAATCCATTAAACAGCTGGGCTATAACAACACCCTCTTCCTACCGTGGTCGCCAATGTTCACATTGGCATGGTCCTGGTATGAGGTTGAGGTCTACGCCAATAATGCTGGCAAGGTCTTTTTCATAGACTGGAGGCCCCATAGGGTGGGTGATAGGATCCTGGTCCTCGTGGACAGGTCGGGTAAAGTTGTCGCAGTCAACAGCCTGAGGCAACCTGTTAGTGTGGAGAGGTTGCGGAAGCTGGCTTAATAAGAAGCTATATGGAGAATATATAGAGAAGGCTATTTTCTCCGTATATTCGAAGCTGTACAGACGATGATTAAGACGAAATCCCTGGAAACAGCCCTAATAGCCATGAACGCAGCCCTCTACGCAGGCCTAGGCTATATGACCTTCCTAGGTATCTTCGCACCGGTCGTGGGCACGGTGAGGTTTTGGCCCGTCGTTATCATACCAGGCCTATTCACCATAATCTTCTCACCACGGATCGGCGCTCTGGGAGCTGGGCTGGGGATATTCATCAGCGATCTCCTGATACACGGCGATGCATTCCTCAGCCTCACCGTAGGTGTTCCAGCCAACCTAGCAGGCTTCTACCTACTCGGGAAACTCTATCATACATTCAGATCTGGCAGGCGTGTTCTACTCCCAATACTCCAGGCCATCCCACTCATCCTAGTCACTCTAATAGTCTGGACAGGCATACTCGACCCCACCACATCACTCATATACACGGGAGCCGCCATAACATCCCTCGTCATCGGGATAGGCTTCACATATTACAGGAGAGAACATGGTGCAGTCATCGCAGCCTCAACCCTAGGCCTCCTAGTGGGTGCTACGATAATCGGACTCGGTGTCTGGCTTTACAGCCAATTCTTCACTCTGCCACCAGTTGCTGGAGGCGGCTCACATCTACCCCTAACAGCGGCAGCCGCTTTGTTTCTCTTCACCTATCTGACGGAGATACCCTTTCTAGTAATCATCCTACCCATACTGATCACAGCTATCAGGAAGGCTCTCCCTGCTAGAGAGGTTGAGGCCGGTCCTAGATGAGCCCTAGGGCTGTAAGAGCTCATGTAAAGGTTCCCGCAGCCCTCTCCAGCATCTTTTCACCAAAGCTATTGGATGGTGACGAGCTTAGAAGAGACCCGGAGCATATAGGCGCATGCGGCGGCGGCTTCTCCATAACACCAGGGGTTGATACATGGGTCAGTCACGAACCCGACGGTGATGGCATACACGTCAACGTCAACGATATCATAACAGAATTTCCACCGTCATCTGTTGCAGCCCAACATATAATGAGGTCTCTAGGGCTATCGGGCGAGATATACATCAGGCATAGGATACATGTGCCCATAGCCACCGGCTTTGGGACTAGTGCGGCTGCTGCACTAGGCGTTATACTGGCGTTATCCCATCTGGCTGGGAGTCCCATGACGTTGAGTCAGGCTGTCCGGCTTGTCCACTATGTTGAGCTGGAGTGTAGGACTGGGCTTAACAGCGAGGCTGGATTCGGACATAATGGGCTGGTGTTGGTCAGGCGGGAGGGCGCGCCATCCTACTCGATAGTGGATGAGATACCCATACCGTCTGAGAGTAGGATCGTCTCCATCGTGGCAGGCCCAATAAAGACCAGCACAACATTAGCAGACATCCAATCTCTAAAGCATGTTGAGAAGATAGGTGACAAATACATTCAGCATATTTTGGAGGAGCCGACAGCCGAGAGCTTCCTCTCCAACGCACAGAGATTCGCTATAGAGACAGGGTTCGCCGATAAAACTGTCTTGGAGATCTTCGAGGCGATGAAGTACATGCCGGTTATTGGATATGCACAGAATATGCTGGGCCGGGCTGTTCACGCCCTAGCCTATGAGGAGGATGTCACCTATATAGTGGACTCCCTTAGAATGAGATTTCCCAGCTATGAGATAATCGTATCAGACCCAGGCGCCTCAGTCAGTCTCCAGCTACTGTAAAGGAATTTTATATCACCATCCGACCTCTATCTATTCATGATAAGATATAGGAGGGCGCCGGATCTGGAGAAGAGGGTGAGAGACATAATAGCTAGGGCATCCTTCACCCATATCATACCTGAGAGGGTTAGATGTGTGAGAAGCTATGGTTCCAAGGCTGGGGCTACGGTCGCTAGGATCCACACAGCCTCACGGGCTATGTTGACGGGTCTAGAGTTGAAACCCGCCTATGTGATCGAGTTCATATCAGAGAGGTTTGACAAGCTCTCCGAAGACGAGAAGGAACTGGTTATAATCCATGAGCTTCTGCATATCCCACGTTCATTTGGTGGCGGGTTGGTCGGCCATGGCAGGATCGATTTTAAACGTGAGACTAGGATAGTACGGGATATCATGAGAAGGTCAGGTTAATCCCCTGCTATTCTAGGATCAGCGCTTGGGCTTCTTGGCTTCTCCCGTGATGAGAAGGTTTAGCGGAGCACCGTTGACCATGGTCACCTTATACCTCACACCCGGCAGGTCGCCCATCGACTTGCCCATGGACCCGCCGATGCCCTCAATTATCACCTCATCATGCTCGTCAACCACATTGAGGGCTCCATCGCCAGGTAGGAAGGCGGTCACCACCTTCCCATTCTTTATGAGCTGAACCCTTACAGCCTTCCTGACAGCCGAGTTGGGCTGCCTAGATTCGATTCCGACCTTTTGTATAACTATCCCTTTGGCCATTGGCGCACCCTCCAGCGGGTCGGTCTTCCTCTTCAGCCCGAGGGCCCTGATTCTATATTTTCTAAGACCCCATCTAAACTTGTTCCTCACCTTCCTCAGATGCCTAGCCGCCAGCTCACCATTACCCATCCACTGATCACTGTTGGTGATGATGAATTGACGTTAATATATGCTTCTCCGTTGGGCTAGAAGCCTGCCCACATTGTCTGCCACTATCCATACGGCTAGGGCTGATGCTATGAGTCCCAGGATAGGCGTGGCTGAGGAGTAGAGCCCTTCAGGAACTTGGATCGAGGCCAGCCGGGTGAGGGAGAGCCATAGCATGGTGGATGCAGTGTATATGAATATACCGGCAGCCAAGACCGCTCTGAAAACTGGTTTAAGGCCCATGGTCAAGGTGATGATGCTCCATAGGAGCAGGTTGACCCCGCCGGCGTATGGCAGGATTCCACGCCATCCATCCAACATGGCTATAATGTAAATGGGTGTGAGAAGGGCTGCAGCTGTGGCTTGCCTCCCAGACCATCTCCTAGATACATCCAACCCCTTAACAAGATATGTTAGTGTTGATGAGAGAAAAACAAGCCCGGCCAGGGCTATAACGAGCCCATAAACCCTGCCTATGATGGGGTTGGCGAAGTCGCCGAATATGGGGGCAAGTATTCTGGCAACACCTGTCTGGAAGCCGTTGATCCCGCCATCGGTGGCTGAAGCTAGGATGAGGGAGATCGAAAGCGGGGCTGTTAAATAACCAGCCCACGGCATTATGCGTCGCGAGCCCACCCCGCCCATCCATGCCCAGCCACCCAGTACAGCGAATGATAGAATTAGGGGAAGTGTCTGTATCGGCTGGCCGGATGTCCCCGCTTCCAAGGTGATATATATTCCAGTTAATGGTGTTATGGATGCTCCCAGCCCTGCTAGAATGATGGATGCTAGGATCGGGATGGATGAGATGGATGCGATGGATGTTGTGATGTTCTCGGATGCCGATGACACATATACCAGATAAGCTATGATGATTATAACCCACACAGCGTCCTGGGAGATGGTGAGTTGAAAAAGGCTGCCACCGACCCCTTCAGCCACGCTACCGCCGGTTAGACCCAGGATGAGTGCCAGAAGCCCTACCACGAGAGATACATTCCTCCTCCTGGAAAGCGCTATCACAGCAGCCATGGCCGGCAGCGACAACAGAAGAGGAGGGCTGAGCAGATTGGACTCCGATAGGCCGGCTAAAACTGTGCTTGAGACCAGGATGAGGTTTAATAGCACCAAGAGTTTGAAGGACCTAGACTGGGGCCGATCTCCAGTAACCCCATACATCAATAGGCTGAACAAGAGTCCCCCAGCCAGCATGTAGGTGTAGGCCAGATGCCAGCCATAGTCTGCCACAGCTGAGGAGACCGTCAAAACAATCATAAAGAACAGGGGAAGCCCTGCTGTTAAATCGTCAGTCCATGTGCCGGCGTGTCTGCGTCGGTAGAGTATCCCTGTGGCAATTAGGGGGATTAGCCCCAGCCAGAAAAAGTACGCCGGGTAGATTTCCACGGCTGTTGACACTCTGGCCCCTTTATACTTTGGCAACCCGGCTGAAGACCAGTTCCCTTCTCAAAAGCTGGATCGCTAGAGCTGGATCAACACCCTTTGGACATACTTGGCTACAGGATCCTGCAAAGTGGCATCTCAGCACACCATGATTGTCATCCACAAGTCTCAGCCTTTCAGCACCACCCTCATCCCGACTGTCCGAATAGTATCTGTATAGCTGGGACAATGCCTGGGGGCCAGGGAATTTCCTGTCAGTGGCCACCACAGGGCATGCCGCATAACACAATCCGCATTTGATACAGTAGGCGAACTGAATATAGCGCACAAGCTCCTCATCGGTTTGTGGGTAGAAGGTGTTGGACTTCTCCTGGGTATATGTGTCGAGTCTCATCAGATAGGGCTTCATATCCCTGTGCTTTCCGAAGAAATCAGTGAAATCTGCCACTAGATCTTTTATTATTGGGAAATTGTTGAGGGGCTGGACGACTATTGTCTTGCTTTTAAGCTGGGAGACTAGTGTGTAGCATGCGAGACGTGGAACACCGTTTATCATCATACCGCAGGAGCCGCATGTGGCCATCCTACATGAGAATCTTATTGAGAGAGATTGATCCAGCCTCTCCTTAACATATAGTAGGGCGCTTAAGACTGTGGTATCTCTCCCAACCGGTACGACATAGGTCTCATACCTATGCCTACCATCCCTACTCGGGTCATATCTGAAGACTTTAAGCTTGACCTCCTGCATATCCATCCACCTACGTTATCTGGAAGGCTATTAGTATAGTCCTAGTACCGTATACTGCCACGGCCACCGCCACCAGCGAGACAACAAGATTCACAGCCTTGGTCCAGGCACTGCCTTGGTGAAGCTCGAGGAGAATCACCCTCAGACCGTTAAAGCCGTGAAAGGCCACAGCTAATAGGAGTATCTCAAGGCTTCCGGCCAGTATCCAGTTCCTATAGACGTTTAATACTGCGAAGGGTGTGTTGTCAAATCTAAGGTTTTCCTCAACCGGGGCTGTTAGGAAGACAGTCCACAGGTGTATGCCTCCTGCGACGAGTATGACAATCCCTGTTATATAATGGATAAGCATTATTCGTGCCTCCCCGCTCACGGTAATATCACCTTGAAGAATATGTTGACCGAGTATAGTAGGGCTGCAACAGCCAACGCTATGCTGAGCCAGAAGAGGGCTATCTGGAGCCTTGTCATCGACGCTGGGATATACGGGTATTCAGGCCTGTGAGGTTTACCTAGAATGATACCGAAGTGGGCGAGGAAAAGTCTTAAACCATTTACGGTATGGAAGAAGACTAGGAAACCTATGACAGTAAGACCCGCGTCGAATAATGGGTTGGCTAGAAACTCAACTGTCTCAGTCCAGACATCCCTAGCATATTGATAGGCTGGAACCATCCATATATGCGCACCTCCTACGACATTGCCTGTTTCAACAATGTGCGCCACAAAATACAGTGTTATAGCTACACCTGATATCCTCTGAAGCGTGTAGCTCCATCTCATCACTCCATATCTTCTCGGGATGAGCCATGTCCTCAAGGCCACGGCCAAACTACTGGCCAACGAATTCCCCACATCCATCACCTCAGTATTTCCTCTCTGTAGGCAGATACTCTGTGATTGTTGGACTAATATACTCTAGCTTCGGGCCGTCAACAGTGTAGTATGCTAGGGTGTGTTTTAGAAAGTGGGTGTCATCACGTTTGGGATAGTCGGTCCTAGCATGGGCTCCCCTTGACTCCTGCCTATTGAGTGCCGACATGATTATAATCTCTGATACATCCAGCATAGACTCGATCTCCAGGACATTTATCAGGTTGGTATTATAGACACGGCTTGTGTCGGCTATTCCCCTGAAGAGCCGCTTCTTCAGGTCCTTAATCTCTTTCAGACCTTCCAATAGATTGGCTTCATCCCTGTATATGTGGCATCTCCTCTCCATCATCCTCTGAAGCTCATCCCTTATCTCGTAGGGATTCTCCCTCGGCGCTTTCCCCAGTAAGCCGTCAAATATCCTCCGCTCCTCAGCTTCCACACTCTCCCTAGGCAGCTGCCGGCCATTGGCATGCATCGCATATTCCGCCGCATTCCTCCCGGCTATCGCACCCCATACCAGACATTCGGTGGTGCTATTGGAGCCAAGACGGTTAGCGCCATTTATGGATACACATGCCACCTCACCAGCAGCCCACAGACCTTCAATCCCCGTCTTACCCTCTATGCTGGTGTCTATTCCACCCATGAAGTAGTGGGCTACCGGTCTAACTGGAATAGGTTCGTTTATTGGATCTATGCCAGCCAGCTTCATGCATATCTCCCTTATACCCGCCAGCCTAGTCTTCACCTTCTCAGCGCCCACCTGGGTTAGGTCTAGGTGAAGACATCGGGTTCCATCGGGGCCTTCAAATCCACGGCCCTCACTTATCTCGGTGAACATGGCCCTAGACACTATGTCCCTAGGAGCCATCTCCATTCTCTCGGGCGCATATCTCTTGAGGAAACGCTCACCCCTGGAGTTCAGGAGTATTCCACCCTCGCTTCTAGCGGCCTCTGTTATGAGTATTCCCGAGGGCACCAGACCTGTGGGGTGAAACTGTACAAACTCCATATCCTTCAAAGCTGCACCCGCCCTATACGCCATCGCAAGCCCGTCAGGTGTTGAGGAGTATCCGTATGTGGCGAAGGTGTAGAGCCTGCCGGCTCCCCCGCTGGCCATGACACAGCTCTTGGCTTTCACTGCGTAGAAGCTGCCAGATTTCATCTCAATCGCCGTAAGACCTACAAGCCTACCGTCAACTATAAGAAGAGATGTGACAGCCCACTCAGGATGGAAGACGATATTATCCCATTTGAGAGCCGTATCATACAAGGTGCTCATCTCGAAGAAGCCCACCTTATCCTCGGCGAAACAGGCCCTTGGAAAGCTCTGGCCGCCGAAGAATCTCTGGGCTATACGTCCATCAGGCCTCCTAGCCCATGGCATGCCCCACCTCTCAAGCTGGAGTATCTCATCGGGTGCTTTTTTCACAAAGAGTTCTACAGCATCCTGGTCTGCTAGGAAATCCGAGCCTTTGATGGTGTCATACATGTGGGATTGGAATGAGTCACCCTCATCGGTGTAGAGGACCGCCGCAGTTCCACCTTCTGCTGAGACCGAATGGGATCTCATCACCTGTGTCTTGGTGAACACTCCCACGGAAAGTTTACCATTACTTGACCTTGCAGCCTCTATAGCAGCCCTGAGCCCGGCTAGGCCAGAGCCGACCACCGCAACATCAACTTCTATAACATCAGCCATATCAACAAAGATGCGTGGTCATCCCCATAATAATAACCTTACACATATCGTGTTCTAGTTTGAGTCGTTATTATCTTTCTTCTTCCTGCTCTTTTCCCTTAATTTAACACTACAATTAGGACATTTACCCATATCCAACCATGAGATACCGCATACACTACAAAAATAGAACCTTCTACCATAGTCGGGCCTATTCATAGATGGTGGATAGGTAGCTTCCTCGTCCTGTTTATAGAATAGCTCCACCGATCCATTAAAGACCTTGAGAACCGCTTTAATCCTATTATCCTCTCCAACAAAAATAGTGGTGTATAGGCTGGTCCTCTTTTCCGAAAGAGGTCCATGAGACAGCTTGTCCAGAGACGGGGCAGGCATACGGCCTGAAGACAGCTATGACTAGAGTATGGTATATTTGTTGAGTGGGGATTATTAGGGGTTTAAATAGGTGTCCGACCTCGGACGCGTATATACGCTTGCATTACCTCCAATTGAGGTGTCTCCAGTCAAGGCTTCCCCATCTTCTACCTTTAAGGCCTCTTAAGAAGCCCATAGTGTCTTTAGAAAACCAAAACATAAACAGTAACAGGTCCCTAGTACAATGGTCTAAAGGGATTTATGCTTCCATGTATGCATTAATGGTGAAGGACCCACATATGCCGGGGGTGGAATCCCGATGAGGCCGGGTGGGTCGGCGCTGCATCACGGAAAGACTCCGGTGCAACGCCTCCGAGGGGCGGCATCCAGGCGAGGATGCCAGGGTGGTAT
>Ga0272449_1001831_pt1 | contig 20919 bp, 22 predicted proteins | sample YNPCB0241_FD_198679 | JGI IMG/M metagenome (GOLD analysis project Ga0272449, IMG submission 198679) | Hot spring sediment microbial communities from Yellowstone National Park, WY, United States - YNP-CB-024-1 | ecosystem: Environmental > Aquatic > Thermal springs > Hot (42-90C) > Sediment... | reverse complement strand
CGGCGTTGGTTGGCCTGGGGACGTTAAGAGGATTGCATTGAAAATAGATAAGCTGAGGGGGCTCGGGTTCACGCCTAGGATGAGCTCTAGAGAAGCTGTTAGGGAGACGGCGAGGAGGCTCCTCGAAGAGATAGTGAGCGAGAAGGGAGGGTCTGTCAAGCATATATAGTTTTGATAAACAATTAGTTGTTCATGGAGGCATCTGGATTGATAGTGGCTGTTCCATGCATTAGGGCTGGCGAGAGGCTTTACGTTAGCCTTCACTTCGGGAGGTCACCGCTCATAGCGTTCGCTGAGGTGAATGAGAAGGGCTTCAGGATAATTGAGGTAGCAATGAACCCACACGCTACTCATGAGCACGGGAGGGGAGCTGGGATAATAGACTTCATCGCTTCCGGGGGGGCGAGCGCCGTTATCGTATCAGGCATTGGGCGAATGGCTTACGAGAACTTGAGAGCTAGGGGGATAAAGGTCTACTACTCTCCCGATGAGCATGGTAAGCCTCTGAGCGTTGAGAGAGCCCTCGAGCTCCTAGTTAACAACCAGTTGGCTGAGATGGAGGAGCCCATTGGCCACCACGACGAGCACGAGCACGGGCACGAGCATGGTCACGGGCACCATCACTGATGAACACCTGTTTGGTTTCTAACGGGTGTTTTTGAATTGGATATCGTGCTTAGGCCTATAGGCTACGTTAGGCACGGTTACAGCGATGACTACATAAGAAGCATTATGGGCGGGGTTGAGGGCTACATAGAGGTATTGCCGGAGTACGTTGATGGATTAGCGATGATAGAGGGCTTCAGCCACCTAATAGTTATTGCTTATTTAGACAAGGTTGGAGAGGAGGCGAGAAGAGTGCTGAGGGTTAGGCACAGGAAGCTGGCGAGGCTAGGAGTGAGAATAGATGATTTACCGGAGGTGGGAGTGTTCGCCACTGATAGCCCCCACAGGCCCAACCCGTTAGCGCTGAGCATAGTTAAGCTACTAGCAGTGGAGGGAAACAAGCTGAGGGTATCTGGACTAGACCTATTCAACGGGACACCAGTGCTTGACATAAAGCCATACGAGCCGAGCAGAGCAATAAAAGAAGTAGAGACGCCACCGTGGTACAGGGAGCTGGAGAGAAGAGCGAGGGAGAAGCTGGGAGCAGAGGGGCCATTATAGCAGACAGAATTACATTTGAGTGTAGCACTTATATAAGCGGTTAATCTTCAGATTATAATTCATGAGCGGAAGTAGCTTTAGCTATTCCCGTTCTTTGCTCTCTGTTCTTTCTCCAGAGCTGATTAATTGGGATGAGCGTTTATCGAGCAGTGAATTGAAGATAGCGATTATTGGTTTTGGTAAAATGGGGCTTCTCCATAGCGGTATTCTTAACTTGCTAATACCTGGCGTTGTGAAAGCGGTGGTCGACAAGAGTTTTTTACTAACGTTTGGCGCCTCAAGAATCATCAAATTAATCAGGTTCTATAGGGACATTGAAGAGATGCTGAAGAAAATTGAGCCAGACGTGGTGTACGTCACTACTCCTACTAGTTCACACTACTCTCTAGTCCGGGTTCTGATGGAGCACGGCTTGAAGTATATCTTTGTGGAGAAGCCTCCGACATTTAATAGTGAGCAGTTACGGGGTCTATTATCCGTCAAGAAACCGGAGCAAGTAGTAATGGTTGGTTTTCAGAAGAAGTATGCATTGACTTTTAGGCACGCTAAGCTACTGTTAGAAAATGGTGTTATTGGTGAGGTCGAGAAGGTATCATCGTATATTAGGTCTGGAGATATATTGGAGCCGTTTAATAGATTCGGCGCTATGGGAAGAGGCGTATTATTAGACCTTGGAGTACACTTGATTGATTTACTTACATGGTTCTTCAAGATAAAAGGTGTTATTAGAGCTGAAAGTAAGAGTCTATATACACATGTAGACGATATTTTCAAGGCTGAATTAGAGTCTTATGAGGGGTATATGCTTGCTATAGAGGCTTCATGGTCTAACCCAGAGTACAGGGTTCCCGAGACATACATCGAGGTACAGGGATCGCATGGAGTAATAAAGGTCACAGAAGACTACCTCAAAGTATCCACTAGCATTGAGCATGATTTACTAGGCAATAGGAGGGAGGCAGCATTCTACAAGCCACATTACTACCAGGGAATACCACCCGTGAATCTAGCCGACCCAGAGTACACTATTGAAAACATGCACTTCTTGGAGTCAATACAGGAGGCCCGGGAGCCCTTGACCAGTATTGAGAAATCAAATGAGACTATGAGGCTCATAGATGAGCTATACGAGACCGCTGGAAAGAGGTAGGAGAGAATGGTAAAGGAAATACTCCTAGGAGACAACCCATTCCTAGGTGTCAGCCACTTAGCCCACGAGAAGGCTAGGAGCGAGCAAAGCGAGGCCGTAGGCTTAGAGGCCAAGGCCAGCGTCTTAAAAGCTGGTTTAGAGGGTGGTGTAACAGGCTACACGTTCTCGACGCATAGAGTAAACCTCGAGCTACTGGAATACTTGAGTAGACAGTACCCGGAGGTTGTTGCCAGGTTAAACTACTATATTCTCATACCATACGCCCAGGGATATGTTAGGAGAGCGAATGTCTACGGTACAGTGGGCCTGGTCAAAACAGTGATACGAGACATAGTGTTCAAACACCCAGTTGACTCCTTAACATCGGCTCTTGCACTAAACCTCAATAGACTGGCCAGCCTCTTCATCGGCATGGAGGCTAATCCATACCTCAAGATACTCCCAAGTGACAGGGTTAAAGCGATACTACTACACGAGGTCTTAACAGAGCTAATCATGGCATACAGCCTCACCAAACTACTACACGAGTTGAAGAGATTCATTGAGAAGAAGCTTGGAGTAGGCTTCGGCCTGGAGACACGGAACATAGGTCAGCTAAACAAATACCTCGAGAAAAACAATATCCAAGTAGAATACGTGATGACACCCATGAATCCACTAGGCTACCAAATGGCACCAAGCAAGAAAGAAGCAGAAGAAGCTATAAGAAAACTCAGAGAAAAAGGCACAAAGATAATAGCAATAAACATACTAGCATCAGGAGCAGTAACAGTGGAAAAAGCCTGTGAATACCTAAAACAATTCAAGGACAATATATACGCACTAGCATATGGAACAACAAAACCACATAGAGCTAAAGAAAACGCAATAATACTTAGACGAAAGCTATTCACATAGAAAATATAACATAAAATTTGCTTGGCATATTTGGGGGGTATTTAAATGAAAATATTGATGGTAACTAGAGAATACCCACCCTTTGTTGTTGGAGGTGTTGCTCGACATACCTACTATTTAACTAAGTATTTGAAGAAAAAAGGTGCAGAGGTGAAGGTAGTTAGCTTTGGAGACCCTAAATTTAGTAATGAGGAAGCGTTATTCATAAAACCAAGTAGCTCAATAATATCTCGTGAATTAAGAAGTATTGCTGAAGATATAAAAGTGCCTCTCGATATACTAAGATTTACGAATATAATCAAGCACTTTCTCAAAAATGGGGAATATAATGTTGTGCACGTTCAAGAGCCTTATGTAGGTGGACTCATAAGGTATGAATACAAGGTTACAACGATTCATGATACTAGTTTTGGTGAAATCAAAAGCTATGTAAAGTACTTTGAAGGTGGAAGCTTGAAGAGAATAGCCTTTTATATCGTGATAGGGTATGCAATGGAGTTTCTGTCTATTTCAACATCGAGAATCATAATTACTCCATCGCCTGATGTTGCATGGGAGACGATCAAGGTCTACAAAGCTCCTCTATGGAAGATAAGGATTATATCCAACGGTGTAGAAGAACCTCCTAATGGCGAACCTGATAAAATTACAGCTAGACAGATTTTGGGGATTCCTGAGGATTACTTTATAGTATTTACATCTGCTCAACATGTTGCTAGAAAACGATTAGACATCTTAATTAGAACTGCTAGGACACTCAAAGAAAGGAAACTAAAAAATTTCATAATCATAATCGGGGGTTCTGGTCCTCTTACAAGTTATCTCAAAAAGCTTGCTAATGATTTGGAGGTTAACGATGTGGTAAAGTTCGTTGGATGGATACCTGATAAAAAGCTTCCATTATACTATAAAGTTGCAGATGTCTTCGTAATTACATCAGAGTATGAAGCAGGTCCTTTAACAATGCTTGAGGCAGGGATTAGGGGTGTTCCACTAATTGTGTCAGACGTGCCGTCAGGGTTCATGATGTTTGCACGTCATGGTGTACACTGCCTAAAATTTAGGTTTGATGATCCAGCTGATCTAGCTGAGCAGATCATTTCTTTAGCTTACGACTACAATTTATGGAAACTCTTATCGCAAGGTGCAAAAAGATTTGCATCTAACTTTAGATGGGATAAAATTGCTGAAAGAACTATAGCCGTATATAGGGAGGTACTTAGGAATTAAAGATAATTAGTTATATTTAGCTTCCTTCATCTCGTGTACGGGAATATTGAATGAGAATCATTCATGTTCATGTGACTTATTGGCCTGTTGTAAGTGGTTTAGGTATAGTTGCACAGAAACTTGCGGAAGGCATGGCTAAACTAGGACATGAAGTGCATGTTATTACAAGTACTCGTGGTGCTGAAGGTAGACCGCGATATGAAGTACTTAATGGAGTGCACGTACATAGGGTAAGAAGTTTAAAGCCCCCTTATGAAAATCCAACATATCCATTAGAGTATCCTGTTGATGTGATCAAACATGCCGACATTATTCATAGTCATCATCAAAGCTTGTTTGTAACAAAAATTGTTGAGAAGGCAAAAGACTTAGGTATTCCAATAGTAATGCATATCATGTCAGTAGATACTCTCAATGATTATCCTACTTCCATAATAAGGCTTCTAGGTCCTTTATATGAGAAATGGCTTCTCAAGAAGGCTTTAAGATTAGCAGATGTGAAGCTTGTTAAGAGCTATAGGGATATGGAGATCTTGAGGAATAAATATGGTATTGAAGCAATATATGTACCAGACGGCATTGATGAAGAGCTCATAGCACTACCATCAATGGCTAAGGAATTTAGGGAGAGACTTGGTATAGAAGAACCCTTTGTTATTTACATAGGCAGAATTCATAAACTCAAAGGAGTAGATATACTGATAAAAGCTATGAGCATTGTTAGTAAAGAGATTAAAAATCTTAAAGCTGTTATCATAGGTCCTGGGAATCAGAAGCGCTATAAAAGATCAGTAGAGAAGCTCGGTATTAAGGAGAGAGTGCTATTCTTGGGATACCTAGGTGAAAAGACTAAGATTGCAGCCTTAGATGCCTCTACAGCATTGGTACTACCAAGCATATGTAACTATGCAGAGGCGTTTTCACTAGTAACGTCAGAAGCATGGGCAAGAAACAAACCAGTAATAGCATCAGCTGTAGGAGAAATGCCCTACAGGATTAAACACATGGTAAATGGATTACTAGTTCCGCCCAGAAATCCTAAGGCTCTTGCAGAAGCTATAATGTTAATAGCAACGGACAAGAACTTAGCAATGAAGCTTGGTAGTGAGGGAAAGAAAAACCTGGTTACATGGAATGAAGTGATAACTAAGCTGTTACAGATATACACTAAGGCTAAGATGCAAGTAGAGTAGTATAAGTAGAAGAACAACGTAGTTGTCTCTTTATGTCCGGCACTATTCTAGTTATTACAGAAAGATGCTGGCCTTATGGTGGTGGAGCAGAACTAGCGACACATCTGATACTTGATATCCTCAGAAGGAGGTTTAATGTAATAGTATTTACTGGCGCACAAAAATGTAGAAAACTGAAAGGGGTAGAACATATATATGAACCGTTGCTATCAAATCCTTCAAGACCTGTTCTGTGGTTTAATGTATTGAGACTCATCCAAACACAAAGATTTAGAAAGGTACTATATCAAAGCGATTTTGTCTATATACCTAGGTTTGCCTATCCCGTAATACCGTATGCAAAGAAAATTGGCAAAAGCGTTGCGGTACACCTACATGATTACGTACCGATATCAAATGCGATGTCGGTACTTGCACCATATGAACAACATAAACATAAAGTTGTACTAGACGATATATTCATGCTATGCAAGACAAAAGTGAGTTATTGCATTGGTGCCACAATATTATGGTGGTTACCGAAACTAACGAGAAAATGGATTTTACAAGCAGATAAAATTATCTGTGTTTCTAGAAGGCAAGCAGAGATAATAGCTGATCAAGCACCAGAACTCAGGGACAAGATAGAGGTTGTATACAATCCGCTACCACCAGAAATAATTAATGCTGAGCCAAGGAAAGAGCTTAACAATACACCTACTCTTCTATATGTTGGGGGAGACAGCTACGTAAAAGGCTTCCACATGCTCTTAAAGGCTGTGAAGGAGTTAGGTAAACAGGAGGTCAAGGCACGGATTATTCTTGCAGGAGAATATAGCAATGATAACTTGAAAACCTTGAATGAATTGAGAAGTAGATATCGGGGCTTAGAAGTATCGGTATTGGGCAGAGTAAGTCATGATGAAATCCTCAAACTCCATGAGAATGCGTGGGGCCTCGTGTTTCCATCGATTGTGGAGGAGCCTTTACCATTCGCGGTTGTTGAAGCGATGGCTTTGGGTACAATACCTATAGCTTCTAGTGTTGGTGGTATACCAGAAATTATTGGTGATTGTCCCGTAAAGAAGTTCTTGTTTAAACCAGGAAGCATTGATGATCATATCGAAAAATTAAAGATCTTCACACTACAATCCAAGGAAAGCATTTTAGGTCTTGCTATGGAATGTAAGAATCGCATTGTAGAAATATTCAACAAAGAGAACATAAAGAGGAAGATAGTTGAAGTTTTCAAGGAGCTCTTAAATTGATGCTTAAGGTCTAACTAGTGTGATATGGTATGGTGTTCCGACACTCACTAAGGATATTCATAGTCATAAGTATTGTTTCGGGTTACACATTCCTAAGTTATTACTATCATAGGGGCGCTCTAACCGTTAATCAATTCTTAGTTGCATCCATTACCGCTCTACTATTGATTATATCAATAATTATACTGCTTAAGCCTATTCAACAAAAAGTTGCAACTCCAAACTTCAACCTAAGTTGGATCGTGCATGCATTGCCGAGTATAGTGTTTATTCTCACAGGCGTAGATGTTTATTTATATAAGCATCTAAGTATATATTCGGTTCTATCGCTCATAATAATCATTATCATACTAACATTGTCAAAGCGGGATTTTGACATAGCTGTATTTGGGACCGCTACACTGGTAATAATTATAGCTGTTCTCTACAGCATTTACATGCCTAGTTTTGGTAATGATACTTGGCGTGATGCTATTCAGGCTGTGCAAATAGTTGAAAGAGGAGGATTGAGAGATTTAACTGTGTTTCATACTGCGTATCCGTTTCCATTAGTTTCACTGCTATATGCTGTGCATAGCATTGTAACCGATGTGGATACTATTTGGTCTAGTAATGTTATGGGAATTCTCTACATACTTTTGCTTACTCTATGGATTTATTTACTGTCTAAGAAGCTGAATACAAAGCATTATCGAGTAGCAAGCTTGTTAATTCTAACCACACCTTTGATCGTTGTCTGGTCTGTCTGGTTCATACCTCAAGCATACGCCCTTCTAATGGCGTTACCACTACTATTCCTAAAGCTTCACATCATAATTGTGATGATCTTAACCCTAACCCTCGTGTTTGGACATGGAGGTATGGCTCTATGGACCTTAGGCATATTCGCAATTTTATTCATATTTATAAAGATGCTCGGTGCTAAAGCCTCGACACATATATTCCTCAAGCAACTCAGCATAAAGCTAGCACTATTCCTCGTAATATTTAGCGTTTACGCTACCTACACGGTGATTTTAATGGTTTTAAAGGGGGCTGTGACAAACATCTTTGAAGCCATTATAGCTTTTCTACGTGGTGAAAGAATATTAATTGCGATACCCCCTATTCAAGCCCAAGCCCCTATAACCTCAATCCTAGGAGTCATACCCATAGCTATCCTCGTAACACTAGGTCTTATAAGAATGCTTGAAGAAAATGACATTTCTCTGCGCTTGCTTGCGTTCATTTCTTTAGCTGGATTAGCTGTAGGGTATGTAGGTGCCGTGGCACTCCCCGCACTTGACCTGCTTAGATACCTAGGACTAGGCTCAACAACATTACTTGCATTACTATCGCCACAAGCATTCGAAGCCCTAACCAGGAGAGGAAAACTAGGTGCAGGCTATGCCCATGCACTGCTACTCCTAGCAATACTATCATTCGGATTTGCAGGAACACTAATGCCCGAGAATCCATATACAGCGAATCCATACCCACCATGGTCTATATCAGGTCTCATCACATATAGTGAAGCACAGGAATTGAGAAATCTTGCACCTTTATTTTGTTGCAATAACTTTTTAATTGATTGGAGAGCTGGAGTCGATCTGGGTTATAAATATTTATGGATACAACCATTGTATAGAGGATTTAGTGATCTGAATACAAGAAGTCTTTTCACATTTGCTGGTTCTTATGGTTTGCTAATTACTCCTGAGTATTTAAAGCAATCGAAGGAAATACTAATATTTAGGAGATCAGCATTTGAAATGCCAGAAGCGTATAGCACAGATTTGCTGAAACACATTTACTTAATGATCTATAAACAAACTACATCAGTGTATCATTTTAGTAATAACTTCATTATATTAAAGTTAAATACTGATTAAGTGCATCGATATAGGTGATTGAGTGTAAATGAAAGTCTGTTTAATAGGTACTGATCCTAATGATATTGGTGGATTAACAAAATCCACGCGTTACCTAATGTATGTTTGCAAAATACTAGGTTATGATTGCACATGCTTTTCTTCAAAAAATGTGAAATTTGACCTGCTCCGTAAATGTGATATTATCCAGGTGCACGTTCCTTTAGACCCTCTAACTATGTTTAAGGTACTCTTATTAAAGAAAACAAAGAAGATATTAACATTGCATGGATGGGTTCTAGACGAAGCTAAGGTAAATGTTCTTATGGCCAACTACGCGCTAGAGAAAATGAAGCTGTTATTAATCTATGTTTTTGTAACGCTAAATTGGGTATTACATAAGCTTTTTTTCATACCATTCATATACAATTACGTTACAGCTGTTTCACGTATAACAGCTAAGAAGAACGGTGTAAAAGCATTAATTACTCCCAACCCTGTACTGTGCAGAAATATGTCTTTTCATAGAGATAATCAAGCTGTCCAGGTTTCTACTGATAGAGACAAAATAATTTTCGTTACGTATGTTAGTATAGGTGGAGGAAAGATACTGAGCATTCCAAAGTTGATCAAGATTGTGCATCTATTGAACCAAAGGTTGAGGTGCCTTGGAATAAATAAACGTGTCATCTTATATATATATGGAAAGGATGTTCCACAGCACATTATTGAGAGATTCCCTAAGATTCCATATGTGAGGTTTATAGGTTATGTAAAGGATTATCCGGAGAGGGTTAAGGAGGCGGACCTCTTTTTAGCTGGATATACTTTTCCAGAGCTTGGTCATGCTATGCTTGAAGCAATCTGTGCAGGAGTTCCCGGTGCAAAGTTTACTGAGGATCCTAGTCAAGAGGAAATAATTGATGGATTCAACGGAATACTTGCCTCTAACGATGAAGAAATGCTTGAAAAACTTATAAAATACATTATTGACATGGACAATCTGAAGAAAACATTTGCAATTAATGCTGAAAAAACTATACTAAGGAGGAGAAGCTTAAAATACATAGCAATTATATGGAGAGTAGTAATAGAAAATTTAATGAAAAGTAGAAAAGAGGGAAAGAGCATTGTCTTCATGCAAATATCGTATTAGAAATCTGATGTATTTAATACCATTTATTGCTCGAATACTTAGGTTTTCACAAGAATATCGATAAAGAGTATCGATATAGGCATCATATTCTATATTATGTTATTAATAGAAGCAAACAGTGCAAGCTAGTTTGCTTAACTGTTGAAAGCATTAACCGGGCTTCGCATACTTTCATTGCATCTAAGGATTACATTAACCTAACATTGAAGCTAACCTTGATAGATCTGACTATTCTTAAAAATGAGCTTTAAGGAGATATTATTCCTTCGTTGCATTGGGGTAGAAGATTTGAGTATCCATTTATATACTATCAATGTATATCTAATTCTCGTAAAAAATTAGTTATCCTAGATGCAGGAGCAGGACTTAATCCTTTGCGGATTCTGCTAGCACTTTCAGGGCATTTTATAGTATCTTTAGATAATTATGTTAAGGTGCTGATTAGACTTAGTAAAATATTAAAGGAAAACTCTAAGCTGAAGATATTTCCATGCTCAGCTGATTTCTTTCAACTACCATTTAAAGAAAATTTCTTTGATTGTGTTATTTGCATTAGTGTTATTGAGCACATTCTAGACTACCTGAATCCTAAATTTGATTTAAGGCTCTCCTATGCAATTTTGAAGACTTGGCTTTGCGAGTTAGCTCGTGTAACAAAACCAGGAGGTAGAATCTGTGTAACTCTTGACATTGATCTTAGTAAGAGAAGATACTTAACTTTAGATGAAGTTGTTATGTTAGGAAAACTAATAAAACACGATATCCCTCCCATGCCTGCAGATATCATAGTAAGTAATAAAATAGCATTTGGCGAATTATTTGTGCCTTAGAAAACCGTCATAGCAATTATTATGGGGAAAGAGGGAGAGTCATGCATATGAAAACTCTAACGGTTATTGGTCTTGGATATATTTGTCTTCCTACGGCTGTTGTTTTTGCTAGAAGGATTAATGAATACGTGCCTAGGCATACCGAGGGGATCATTGTAAAGGCTTTGAGGAGTACAGGACTAGATGTTAAGGATGCTAAGGTAGCTATACTGGGCGCGGCTTATAAGGGTGGTATTAATGATACTAGAGAGAGTCCAACTAAGTACATAGTTAGGGAGTTGCTTGAAAAAGAGCAAGAGTAACGGTCTTCGATCCCTACACATCTGAGACGTTTGGTGCTGAGAGAGCTTCTTCTCCTGAGGAAGCTGTTAAAGACGCTGATGTAATTGCTGTAGTTACGGATCACCCGGAGTTTAAGAGCCCTGATCTAGATGCTATAGCAAGGCTTGTTAAGCACAGAATAATTGTTGATGGTAGAAGAGTTATAGAACCTTTCCAAGCAGTTTAGCATGGATTCGTATACTATGGTATTGGCTATGGGAGGGTATTCAAATTATGAGTGTTGTTGTAGTTGTTGGTACAAGACCTGAGATTATCAAGATGGCACCTGTTATTAAGGAGTTTGGGAGGATGGAGCAGAATTCATATTTATTCACACCGGTAAACACTACGATTACGAGATGAACAAGATATTTGTTGAGGAGCTTGCTCTTCCCCGACCAAATGAAGGCTTTGCTTTGGAGAACACTAATCCAGTTGCCCAGATTGGGGAGATGATGATTAAGCTTAAGAAGGCTTTGGAGAGGTACAGAGGTAGGAAGCCAAGGATTATGCTTATTCAGGGAGATATAAACTCTATGCTTGCATCAGGCTTAACAGCTATCAAGCTAAGTATGAGGATCGGCCATGTTGAGGCTGGTTTGAGGAGTTATGATTGGAGAATGCCTGTGGAGCACAACAGGAGAATGATTGACCACGTATCCCACTACCTCTTTGCACCAACAGAGCTGGCTAAAAGGAACCTGATTGAAGAGCATAAATGGGGAGAGATATTCGTTACAGATAACAGAGTTGTAGACGCTATAGACATGTACTTCGATAAGGTGAAAGAGGTTGAGGCAAAGGTTATGGAGCAGATAAAATTCAGCGAATACACACTAGTGACTTTCCATAGAGTTGAGAACGTTGATAACCCACGGACTCTCAGGGATTTTGTGAGGATGTTGAAGAAGAGCCCAATACCAATAGTGTTATCTATACACCCGAGAACAAGGAAGAGGTTACAGAAGTTTGGGTTCTGGAACGAGGTAGAACAGAGAATTCTACATGCGATATATAGTTCATATGACTTTGGGCTTGTCTTGAAAGCCTAAGTATACTACGAATTCAGTACAACCTCGAAGTTCTCTAGCTATTTGCACTTGGATTTACCTATTTTAGTTCTTGAAAACTATTTTTATTTGGCAAGCATTGTTAAAAAACATAGTGTTGGAATTGTTTTTAAGGATTGCACAGACTTATTAGCAAAGCTCTCAGGCCTGACCCCCAGCAATATTCCTCGCTTACATACAATGCGAGGCTTCTAGGCTACAAGGTAAAAAAGGTATTTCTTCAAGAAATTATTATTGAGAGCACTTGAAAAGGTGGTATAGTGAAGATTTTATCGGTTGTAGGTGCTAGGCCTAATTACATTAAGCTCGCCGCTGTATATGACGTTTTCTCTGAGGTATTTGACCATATTGTAGTAGATACTTGTCAGCATTATGACTACGAAATGAACAAAGTATTTTATGAGCAGCTAGAAATCCCTGAACCCCATTACTTCCTTGGTGTCGGTAGTGGTTCCCACGGTTACCAGGTTGGAGAGATTATTAAACAAGCCGAGGAGATTATAATCCGTGAAAAACCATATATGGTTGTTGTTTATGGTGACACTAACTCGGCTCTCGGGGGTGCATTAGCTGCTGCAAAAGCAGGGTTTAAAGTTGCGCATGTTGAAGCTGGACTGAGATCTTTTGACATGAGTATGCCTGAAGAAGTTAATAGGAGGGTAATAGATCATGTTTCAAGTCTATTATTCACGCCGACGAAGACGGGGCTCATCAATCTTAGAAGCGAGCATGTTCCCGGTGTGGCATACCTTGTTGGAGATGTCCATGTCTATATTTTGAGGAAATGGGTACCTATTGCCGAAGAAAAAAGCAATGTATTGGGAAGACTAGGCCTGAGATCGCACGAATACGTATTGGTTACGCTACATAGAGCTGAAAATGTGAACAACCCAAACAGACTCACCCGATTACTCGAGTTGATTAGCAGAATTTCTCAATATCATAGAGTTGTTTTCCCCGTTCATCCAAGAACTAGAAAGAACATTAGCCAGTTCAAACTAGAACATCTCATTTCCATTAGCGACAATGTTGTCATGACACAGCCGCTAGGCTACATAGACTTCATAAAACTATTAAAACACTCTAAGATGGTCTTAACAGATTCCGGTGGAGTTCAAAGGGAAGCCTATCTTTTAAAAAAGCCGGTGGTAGTTCTGAGAAAGAATACTGAGTGGGTTGAGCTAGTGGAGCATGGGCAAGCATTGCTCTTGGACCCGGATAATATAAACGAAGAGAAAATCTTGCATTGGAGACCGAGAGAATACATTGATGGATTACTCGGCGATGAATCAGCTCCTTCAAGAATTGCAGAGATATTAGAAATTTTTATTACTACGTACCATAATAAAGCATAAAGCTTTTGGTTAGGCGGAAACGTATGGAGAAAGTTATTGTTATTGGTCTAGGGGAGGTAGGTAAACCATTATATGAAATTTTGAAGGCATCTAATAATTATGTAGTTTATGGCTACGATATGAGAAGTGAGATTTCGCCTAATAAATTAGAGGAGTTACCAAGAAATGCTGACTACCTTCACATCGCGTATCCATTCACCGAGAAATTCTTTGATATCACAACAAGCTATGTTGATAAATTGAAGCCTCAAAAATTAGTAATACATTCTACTGTTTTGCCAGGTACAACTAGGATTTTGTATGAGGAGACTGGTTTGCCAACAGCTTATTCGCCTATACGTGGGAAACACCCTAATCTCAAAAGACACCTGATGTTCTGGCCTAAATGGGTCTCAGCCTATCCTTTAGGTGATACAAGAATATTCGAGGAACACCTAGTTAAGGCTGGCTTCAAGGTTAAAGTAGCGAAAAATCCTGAAACCCTGGAACTCGCTAAATTATTTGAAACTGCTTATAGAGCAATAATGATTGCTACCTGGCAAGAGATTCACAGGCTTTCATTAAAATACGACGCTGAATTAGCTGGTATTGCTGAGTTTATAGCCGAGGTTCACGAAGTTCTACATGATAGGCCGGTGTTTTATCCAGACTACATTGGAGGACACTGCTTAATACCGAACACCAAGCTATTGAACTTCATAGATCCAAATAGCATATGGAGATTTGTGGTTGAAAGCAACGATAAAAGACTCGAAGAGCTCAAAGACGAGAAAGTCAGAAAAGATTTAGAGGAAGTCAAGAAAATTTCTATGATGCTCTTTCCTAAATGGTACTTTGAATAGGTGGTCACCACGAGCAATAAGGATAAAAGATTCTTTGTTCACCCAACAGCAATTGTTGAGGATGGAGCAGTTATTGGTGATGAAACTAAGATTTGGCACTTTGCTCATATAAGAACAGGCGCAAGAATCGGTAAAAACTGCAATATTGGAAAAGACGTCTACGTAGACATTAATGTAGAGATAGGAGACAATGTTAAGATACAAAACGGCGTTAGTATATACAGAGGTGTAAAAATAGAAAACGACGTATTTATCGGACCCTATGCTGTTTTCACAAATGATCTATATCCAAGATCATTCAATAGAGAATGGAAAATTATTCCGACATTAATTAAGAAGGGCGCCAGCATAGGGGCTAACGCAACGATTGTGTGTGGTGTGACTATAGGGGAATATGCCATGATTGCCGCAGGAGCAGTTGTCACAAGGGACGTGCCTCCTCATGGCTTAGTCATGGGTAATCCTGCAAGGCTTAAAGGATTTGTTTGTTACTGCGGAAAACCATTAAGAAACCAGGACATCATCGAAAAAAGACCGGACAAAATAATTTACAAATGTCCTGTTTGTGGAAAAGAAGTCCAAATTTCAATGGAGCATTATATCAGATATCAGGTAGAAAGAGGGTTTTAAATGACATCAGCTTGGAGAAAAATATCAATAGCTAAACCATATATAACTGAAGATGAAATAAGAGCTGTAACAAAGGTATTGAAAATTGGAATGCTAGCTCAAGGAAACGAGGTCTATGCTTTCGAAAAAGAGTTCGCTGAGTATATAGGAGTTAAACATGCAGTTGCTGTTACAAATGGCACAATAGCTTTAGATCTGGCTCTTAAGGTTCTGGATATAAAAGATGGAGACGAGGTAATAACAACTCCTTTTACATTCATTGCAAGTGCTAACGCTATTTTATACCAGAGTGCTAAGCCTGTTTTTGCTGACATAGACCCTAAAACATACAATTTAGACCCCAATAGCGTTTTAGAAATGATAACCTCAAAGACAAAGGCAATATTAGTTGTTCATCTTTACGGTCAACCTGCTGATATGAAAGCTTTTAGAGAAATAGCTAATGACCATAAATTATTTTTAATCGAAGATTGTGCTCAAGCTCATGGAGCAACATTTTTAGGTAAAAAAGTAGGAAGCTTTGGCGATATAAGTGCATTTAGTTTCTATGCAACTAAGAATATGACTACAGGCGAAGGAGGGATGATCGTAACTAACGACGAAAAACTAGCTAATAAGGCGAGAATTTTAAGAGACCATGGACAAATAACTAAGTATCTCCATGAGGAGCTTGGGTTCAATTATAGACTAACTAATATACAAGCAGCTATAGGAAGAGTTCAGCTCAGAAAACTTGAAGACATGAATAACAAGCGTATAAGAAACGCTGAGTATCTAACAAGCAAATTGTCTTTTATCAAAGGAATTTTACCACCTTATGTTGACCCAAGGGTAAAACATGTTTATCATCAGTATGTTATTAGGGTAACAAAGGATTTCAAGTTGACACGTGATGAGCTAGTAGAAAAGCTAAGGGAAAAGGGAATAGATACAGCTGTGCACTACCCTATGCCTATTCATCATCAACCTCTTTACAGGAAACTAGGATATCCACAGGATATTTGCCCTAATGCTATCGAGGCTTCAAGGGAAGTTTTAAGCTTGCCTGTTCATCCATTGTTAACAAAAGAAGATCTTGACTATATAGTAGCATCAATAAAAGAGCTGATGTAGCTTGAGAATCGCAGTTGTAGGAGTAGGTAACATGGGCTTTAATCATGCTAGAGTTCTCAGACAACTAGCGGATGAAGGATTAGTAGAGTTTATCGGCGTATCGGATATTAGTTATGAAAGAGCACTAAACGTGGCTAAGACCTTCAAGACAAACGCCTTCAAACAATACGAAGACCTTTTTGGGAAAATAGATGCAGTTATTGTGTCCACGCCTACAGAGACACATAGAGATATTGCAATGAGTTTTATTGAGTATGGCATTAATGTTCTAGTAGAAAAGCCAATAGCTTCTAACGTTAAGGAAGCTTTAGAGCTTATTGATAAATCCAATAAAAAAGGAGTTCTTCTCATGGTTGGTCATGTTGAGAGATATAACCCTGCTGTTCTGAAGCTTGCTGAAATCGCTAGAAAAAACATTCTAGGAGAATTAGTCACATTCACAGCGAAACGTGTCGGGCCTTTTAGCTCGAGAGTAGCTAGGACAAGCGTTATTATCGATCTAGCTATCCATGATATTGATGTAATTAACAGTATTGTTGGCTTAGAAGTTAACAGAATTTACGCTAGGTCTAGGAGGATCCACCCTGATAGCAATGATGATGATTACGGTCTAATAGTCCTTACCTACAATAATGGTATTGACGCAACCATTGAAACTAATAGGCTAACGCCATATAAATTACGCACACTAGAAGTTGTAGGTACGAGAGGCGTAGCTGTTGTAAGTTATCTAGACCAGAAAATAACTATATACGATGGAGAATGGATTAGAGAAGCCGTTATACAAAGAGATGAACCCTTAAAACTTGAGTTAATAAACTTCATTAAATCAATAGATGGGATAGAAAAACCTATAGTAACAAAGGAACAAGCTGCCTACGCTCTACTGATAGCGGAGATTGCAGTTGAAAGTAGCAAGAAAAACAAGCCTATACAAGTATACGAGTATATAAAAGAAAAGAACTACGATGTGCAATTCACTTAGATTTCTATATCATCTCGCTCGCCTATACTGAGAGCTTTTGCTGATACCCATTTGAGGAGTGGCGATAATAGTGTCAGCATCGAGCTTAGCGCGTGTAGGTATACGTCTTTCCCAGCATCAGATATGTAGGATCTCTCTACTGTTAAGAAGTTGCCTGGTTTATAGTTCATAGTATAGTTTTCCTTAACCTTCTTAACACATATCTTAACCAGGTTGATGATAGCACCAGCATCGAGTAGGTACATCGAATTACTATCTCCTTTCCCGGTCTTCACGAATTATGGATGTTATCTCCTCATCGATTATGTGGGAAAGCCTCTCAGACAGCACTCTGGCCTCCTCCTCTAGCTCTGATAACACGCGCTTCTTAACCTCCTCCTCAAGGGCTCTCCTAATGACGGGCCCCTGGCTTTATTCCATACTTATCAAGCAGCTCCTTCAGCCTCCTAGAAATCTTAGCAGAAACAGTAACATAGCTCACTCTCACTACCATGATAGCTATTAAATGTAAACCTAATATAAGGATAACAACCGAAAGCCTCGCTTTTCGAGGCGGGAATGGATAGGTGGATTTATAAGCTTGTGTGTTAATATGTGTGTATGGTGGTGTGTCTGGTCAAGCTTAGGTGCCCTTCGTGTGGTCATGTCTGGGATTATAAGGGAAAGAGGATGTACTATACCAATTGCCCTAACTGCCACAGGAGCGTGCACATAGCTAGGTGCAGGGTTGAGTGATGATCTTGGGCAGTGAGGGAGCCCTAACCCTAACCATAAAGATGAGGGTTAGCCCCGAGCCCAGCTCATCACAAGCATTACTAGGCTTGATGAGGAGGTATAGAGAAGCTCTTAACTATGCCGTTAAAGCACTCATAGAGAATAAAGCTCTTAGTCTCGGCAAAGCTCACAGGCTACTCTATGATACTCTTAAGGAAAGGTATGGTCTTCCCTCCAAGGTTGCCCAGGACTGTTATAGAGAGGCCATAGCAATCGCTAAGTCATGGCTCAACAACCCTGGCAGGGGTAATTTGCCTAGGGCCATGGCTCCCAGGATTTGGCTAACAAACAAATATAGCTACAGAGTAAGGGATGGCTACGTTGAGCTTTTGGGTGGCTACAAGCTCAGAATCATTGGTTGGGACAAGATATACGATGTTTACCCCAACGGCGATGCTAGGCTGTTGTTCAAAGACGGCAAGTTCATTCTAGGGATATCTAAGCGTGTGCCCAAGCCAGCTAAGTATGTTGCTAGAGGTGTCCTAGCTGTTGATGTTAATGAGAAGCATATTGTTGTAGGGAATTCACAGCATGAACACAGATTCGAGACAGCTGTTGAGAGAGCACTGCACTATAAGCAATTAGCTGAGAGGCTACAAAAGAAATACTCTTTCCCAAAATACAATGCCTGGCTTAGGAGGAAGGGTATCAAGAAAAGGATATCACGCTTCCATTCTAAGGCTAAACGCATAATTGAGGACTGGGCTAAGAAGACTTCGCATGAAATAGTAGCTTTAGCTAAGCGACACCAGTATGCAGTAGCTAGGGAGGATTTGACAGGCTTGGTGAACAACCTTAGGAAGCTCCCAAAGGAGCACAAAATGGGATTAATTATTCTGAGCTATAGGAGACTGGAGCATTGGATCGACTGGCAATGCGAGAAAAACGGAGTACCCATAATTGTTGTAGAGCCGAGGGGGACATCAACAACATGCCCAAAATGCGGTTCAAAGCTTGTTGAGAACATCTATAGAAGATTGAGGTGTCCTAGATGCGGTCTCGAAGCCGATAGAGACACGGTAGCGGTAATGAACATTGAGAAGAAAGCACTTGAAAAAATGGGGGGATCTCTGACCACCCCGACTGCCCCGCAAATGACAGATGTAGCCCCGAATAGATGCGGGGAACCAATGAACCCCTAAAGGGAGCCCTCGCCCTTTAGGGCAGGGAGGAGGTCAGCGGCTATGGATACGGGCAGGCATCAACCATTCTGCTAGCGACATCGATTGCTCTCCTCGCATTCTTCGTTGCGTGGGAGCTTAGAACCAGTAGCCCAGCGCTTGACCTGGGCTTGTTCAGGGTGTGGCAGTTCACTGGAGGCATAATAGCGCAGCTTCTCTACGCAATTGGCTTCGGGGCCACCCTGACACTCATATCCATCTACCTCCAGGTGGCCGAGGGCTTCAGCGCCAGCGCTACGGGTCTTCTATTAGTTCCATTCGAGCTATCGTTTTTGGTGCTCGGCGTTGCTGGGGGGTGGCTATCCGACATCCTTGGCTTCGCCCCGGTAACCGTCGCTGGGTTATCATTAGCGTCTATGGGCGCTATCATTATGACGGGGATTCCATCGATAAGCAAGCTCTTGGCGGGGGAGGTGGTGTTCGGCGTGGGCGCCGGGCTCTTTGTTTCCCCCAACACAAGCTCAATCATGACGAGCGTCCCACCACACAGGAGAGGCGTCGCATCATCGCTCAGAGCACTGAGCTTCAACGTAGGATTCATGCTCAGCCTAAACCTAGCCATGCTAACCCTCACACACCATGTCCCAAGAGAAATAGCAACAAAGCTAGTGATGCTCGGAGAAGCAGCGGGCACACAGCAGCTAAGCATAGAGGTACAGCAACTCACAGAAGCACTGAGAAGCTCCTTCAAGCTACAATCACTGATAATGGCCCTAGCAATACCCTTCTGCGTAACCAGGATGAAAAAACAGCTAGCCAGCAGCGAGGCATTAGCGACAAATAACAAGAAGTTAGATTCAAGAAACCATTAAAAAAATTGATAATGAGGAAAAACTTTGCCTATCGTGATGGAAAAGCCAGCAGCTTAGCTCCTCGTTTTATTTAGCAATTTTGCAACATTCTCACGCTCACCGATATTAAGCCAGAGCATTAAGGAGAATCTGCTGTTATGTTGCCAAACACAACCACCGTTTTTATGAAGTGTATCCTAAAACACGCTATGGTTAAACCCAATACGATAGCTGACAAGGCCGTAAATTATTACTCGTGCAACGATTATCTTACTAATAAACTAATGTTCATAAATCCAAAACAGATAGATTAACTGTTCATAATGAGAATTTTATAATAATATAAGGTAAAAATGAAAATAAAGGTTGTTAGCGGCTTTACTAATGCATTTTGCACTTAACATTGTAATCGCAGTATATATACAATCATCATATAAAGTCTTAATATCAGGTGTAGCATACTAATAGTTTGTTTTAAAAATAACTTGTATCAGGGATATTACGTGATTAAAAAACCCTCTGTTTTAATAGTTGCATCGCCTACTCTCAAGGGCACAGGGGGAAATTTCAGAGCTTTTCGCTCAATTGAGGAATATTCAAGGTTCTTTGATACTTATTTGTTTATTCCGTGGGGATTGTGGAGTGATAAAAAATTTCTTCTAGATTCCTCCAAGTATTTATTGTATCTTAAAAATTTAGGTGTTAGATTCTCCGGCTATTCTTATATTCAAAATATTTTAATAAACTCAGAAAATCTGTTGGGATAAGGTTTTTCGAGCTTATTGTGCCAATGGTTTTTCCGGGAATAGCAAAGCTAGATGTAGGTTTATCGAATTACGATGCAACGGTTGTTTTACATGAAAGCTGGGATGCTATTTACAGCGGTAGCGTTCTCTCGAAGCTCTTTAATACGCCGAGCATGGTTCTTTTGCAATTACCTCCATTCTATGGTTCAAAAGAAAGATTTCAAAACATAGTCAAAGTGTTATTGTTATGGAGAAAATTAAGAAGCAGTTCTCTCTTGGAAAAAATACTTTCTCAAGTGGAGGCTGTTTCCAGTGAAGTTTCTCTGAACTATATTCGGAAAAAGCGATACAAAAATGTACTAACTAAATTTACGGTTATCCTTGGGGTTTC
>Ga0272449_1001830_pt1 | contig 20928 bp, 2 predicted proteins | sample YNPCB0241_FD_198679 | JGI IMG/M metagenome (GOLD analysis project Ga0272449, IMG submission 198679) | Hot spring sediment microbial communities from Yellowstone National Park, WY, United States - YNP-CB-024-1 | ecosystem: Environmental > Aquatic > Thermal springs > Hot (42-90C) > Sediment... | reverse complement strand
GGACTAATGAGATATCTATAAAGTTTTTATGTGGGGTGGCGATAGAGAACTTAAAGAATATACCTTCCTACATAGTAAATCTCACATATGCTTTGTTAGGCTTTTCTAACAAGAGCACACATAATAAGGAGAGTCCAAAACCTTATAGACTTACGCTTTGTATTCTTAAGGATAATAATGAGAACAAAAAGTTTACCATTGAGCAGTTTATACATTTTGATAGAATAAATTACACAATCAAAGATAAAATAGAATTTTTTAGGAATTTGTTTGTTTATAACATAAAGTTTTTAGACAAAGAAACATATTATTTTTTAAAACCAAGAAGTAGTATATAATTTGGAATTAAAATAGGGGGTGTAAAGGGGTATGAATAGTTTTAATTTAAAACTTTTTAATTTCTCATCTTTTAAGAAGATAGTAAGTTCAGTAACTCTCACCTGTTTTATAATCACAACTTTATACACAAGTGGTTTCTCATCTATATTTGAAGAGATTAAAGACAAAAGAAGGGCACCTGAGGCAGTATATCATCGTTGGGCAACTGTATCTGAGCAGATACAAGGTAGACAACTTACAGAGTTTGAGGATAAAGAGAAGAATCGAGTTTATAGGTTTAACAAAGAAGGTAAACTTGTAGAATTAGAAGATAGAAACAAAGGTGTGATTTTTAAATATACTTATGATGAGAAAGGAAAACCCAAAGTTGAAGTTGTGGATTTAAAACAAAAAGAGAGCCAAAATGTTGAAACATCAAAAGAAAAACAAGAAAATCAGACAAAACAGCAAGACGAACTTACACTTGCAAAAGCAGAGTTATTCACAACCAAGTTGTTAGGCGCTCCTCCTGAAAAACAACAAGAGATGCTTGAATCAATTGGGCTTAGTGTAGAAGAAGCAAAAAATCTTTCCAAAGAAGAGATAAAACAAAAAGTTATAGAGTATATACAAACAAACAAGAATCTTCCAGAAGGCGAAGTAACTGTTAAACAACTCACACAGAACTTACAACAACTTTTAAACAATACAAGAAATACGTTGACAATGTTATTTGCAAGTATAATAAAACAGTTGGTAGGAGAAAAGAAGAAAGAACAAGAAGGAGAAGTTTTGGTCTCAATTGAAGATATACAACAAGCAGCAGAAAAACAAGGTATAAAACTAAATTCAAGTAATTTAAATTTTGAACAACTAAAAGAAACACTAAAATCATCACCTGCAGTTGTTCATTTGAAAGATGGAGATAAAGGGTTGTTTTTGATTGTTACAGATATAAAAGATGACAAAGTCATAGGTATAGATGCTAATGGTAAAAAGACAGTTGTAATGGATGTTAATCAATTTTTGTTCAAATGGAATGGTAAAACATTATCAGTAGCAAATTTAGGTGAAGAGCTTGATAGCGAAGCAAAGAGAAATACAAAAGGGTCATTTTTTGCAAAGTTGTTTGATGATATAAAAAAGATATTTACGACACAATCAGAGATTACACAACAAAGGAGTCAGTTAAAAGAAGTATTTAATCCGAATACAACAAAAGAGCAGTTAGAAGAGTTAGCAAAAAGTGGAGATGAGAGGATAGCGAAGGCAGCAAAGAGAGTTTTGGATTTGAGGGAAGCAGGGTTAAGTAATGAAGATGCATCTAAGATATCAAAGTTGCTTGATGATGTTGAGTATGGTAAAGGGATTAGTAAGCTTACAGCGTATCTCAGATTGATGAGAATAATAAATAATAAAGAGACCTCACCTAAGGTTTTAGAAGTTATAATGGGTAGTAATAACAAGAGGATAGCAGTAGCAGCTGCGAAGAAGTTGTATTACCACAAAGATGCTACAGATGAGCAGAAGGAGAAAGCGATAAGCAGGTTGGTAGAATTTGCAGAGAAAGAGAAAGGCAAAGGCAGAGCAACAAAAGCGTTGTTAAGAATAATAAGAGATCCAAACACACCACCTAAGGTTTTAGAAGTTATAATGGGTAGTAATAACAAGAGGATAGCAGTAGCAGCTGCGGAGAAGTTGTATTACCACAAAGATGCTACAGATGAACAGAAGGAGAAAGCGATAAGCAGGTTGGTAGAATTTGCGGAGAAAGAGAAAGGCAAAGGCAGAGCAACAAAAGCGTTGTTAAGGATAATAAATGATCCGAATACACCACCTAAGGTTTTAGAAGTTATAATGGGTAGTAATAACAAGAGGGTAGCTGTAGCAGCTGCGAAGAAGTTGTATTACCACAAAGATGCTACAGATGAGCAGAAGGACAAAGCGATAAGCAGGTTGGTAGAGTTTGCGGAGAAAGAGAAAGACAAAGGCAGAGCGACAAAGGCGTTGATAAAGATAATAAATGATCCGAATACATCTATATCAGTTTTAGAGAGGTTAAAAGAGTGTAAAAATTCTATAGTATCAAAAGAAGCAAAGAAAGCGATTGATACACGTGCACCGCCTACATCACAGACACAACAACCATCTGTTTCACAGACGGCACAACAACAGCCGTCACAGACCTCACAACAATCTGTTCAACCACAACAACAGAACAAGCCGCACAAAGAGGTAAGAAAAGAAGGTAATATAACTAAGATTACATACTATGATTCTGAGGGTAGGATTACAAAGGTGGTAGAGGTAGAGCGTAGGGGTAGCAGGGGTATATTTGGTAGGAGGACAGTTAGGACTACAGAGTATGAATATGACAAAGATGGGAAAGTTGTTAAGAAGACAGAGACGGTTGAGGAGAGGGGTTTGTTTAGAAGGAGGTTAGTAAGCAAGAAGGTTACCGAATACGATTCTAAAGGCAATGTAGTAAAAGAGACGCTAACTGTTTACGAGCCGCACAAAGAGGTAACAAAAGAAGGTAATATAACTAAGATTACATACTATGATTCTGAGGGTAGGATTACAAAGGTGGTAGAGGTAGAGCGTAGAGTTGGCAGAAGTAGATTTGGTAGGACAGTTAGGACTACAGAATATGAATATGACAAAGATGGTAGGCTTGTTAGGAAGGTAGAGACAGAGTATAGTCGCATAGGTAGGAAGAGGTATATAAAGAGGGTTACAGAGTATGATTATGAGAACAATGTTGTAAGGGAGACTGTTTATGATCGTTTTGGTAGGGTGATTTCACAGACAACATCACCTATTACACAAACTACATCCCAGCAGACATCGCAACAAACACAACAACCTACACAGACCTCACAACAATCTGTTCAACCACAACAACAACCACAACAAACAACTACTCAGACAAACCAAACAGAAGCACAACAAGCAATAAGTTATATAGAGCAATGGCTTAATGAATATTTAAATGCAGACCCTGCCAAAAAAGCACAGATGGCAGCACAATTAGGACTTTCAGTTGAACAACTTGCAAACTTAACAGCAGAAAAGGTTCAACAGATAATTACTTATTTAAAATCCCACGCTGATAGCATTATAAACTGCGCAGTTGAGGCATTAAAGAATGTATTAAATTCAGCAGGAAAGGTTGTACAAGCAGCAGAGATAGCAGCAAAAGCAATACTTGTAGATATTTTAACAGGTAACTTCCAGATAACATCAACTTCAACTTATGATGCATCACAAGTACAGATTTCAGCATTTGCATTACAGAAGGTAGCAGCGAGTTTTGGTGTAGCATTATTTGGATATTCTACAGACATTGAAGGATTAAAACAAGCATTAGAGAAAGGACCTGCGATAGTTTGGATGGATTTAGGTAATGGAATGGGACATTATGTTACAGTTACAAGTATACAAAATGGCCAAGTTACATACAAAGATTCTGATGGTAAGACATACACAATATCAATTGAAGAGTTTCAGACAAAAGCAAAGGGTGGATTAAAAGTTTTATCACAAAAAGAAGGAATAAAAGGCGAAAAACTTACTGATGAACAACTTAAAGAAACAAAGGGTGCAAGGAAGAAAAAGAAAGGTCGTGGTGGCAGAGGTGGTAGAGGTGGAAGGGGTAGAGGAATAGGTCGTATTTTTGGTATTGCAGCCGGGGTTGCTTTAAGTATTGCGGCACCTGGTATAGGTACAGCGATAGGAGCAAAGTTAGGTATAAGTGCAACTTTAGCAACAGCAGGAGTTTTAGGTGTAGGCCATACTGCTATAGCTTTAGCAAGTGGTGCAAGTTTTAAAGATGCGCTTATATCTGGTATAACTGCTGGTGTTGGATATCGTATTACTTCTTGGTTATCACCACCAGGAGGCGGCGGGATTTTGTCTAAGATTTCTGGTTCTATTACAAAAGCCTTAGGTTTTAATGGAAGATTAGCTGAATTTGTAACTACATTTGGTACAAGTTTTGTAAGAAATTTTGCAACAGGCATAGTCTCCGGTGCACTAAGAGGTAAACTTAATTTAGGAAATGTTTTATTAACAAGTTTTGCAGGCGGTATAGCTGATGGTGTAACTAACACTTTGTTTGGTCAAAATGGTATATTTAAAGGTATGTTTGGTAAAGAGAATCCGGCCACTGGCGTAATAGAACCTCCAAGTTATATTAAAAATTTTGGAGATGCTTTTAAGGATTTTGCTGGTAGGTTGCTCCATGGTGGGTTAAATGGTCTTATAGAAGGCGGTGTAATTTCAATTTTTAATCCAAAATTAGGTAGGGAATATTTTAAGAACTTTGACCCATTAGCTAATGCAATAGGCGGAACAATAGGAACTATTATTGGACAGAGAGCAACTGGAGGATTTATTAGATGGTGGATAGGAAAATATGGTAAATATCAATATAAAGATTCTAAAACAGGAGAAATTAAAATATTATTACCGGATACTGATTTTAGAGTAATTTCAGGTGGAGCAGGTGGATCATTGGATATAGATTTGTCTGGTAAATATCAAGCTGTGTCCCCTAATGGCGCTAAGATATATGTCCAAAAATATGGTTTTGGTGATAATGCTGAGAGAAGATATTGGAACGACACAGGAAACACACAAATATTTAGCGACGGTGGTAGAAAGTGGTTAATTGCTCCAAACACAGAAGCAGTGTATAATCCTAAAATCGGCATAATAAATGTTAAGGGTAACTTTGTACCAGTTTTAGGAGAAGGTCCAGATGGTATATTTGGTTTTGTATATAAAAATGGATATGATAAAAACACAAATCCAAATGCAGTTGAACTTGGAAGGATTTATCAACAAAATGGCAACTATGTATATGATTTTAATGTAAGGGCTATAGGTGAAGGGAGTATAAATCCTCAAAATATAAAACATATTATATATGAGGTTTCAGGTGAATTAAAACTTGCAGAATTAGATGGTAAAGGAGGATACACATCCAAAGTAGTTAACCCTCCAGAAAAAAACCCACTAATTTTATTCTCTGAGTCAGGTAATACAAAATTTATCATTGATACTATAATAAAAGACAATGAAGGCGAACTTGTTGTTCAGCAAAAAATAGAGATAAAGAATAGAGAAACAGGAGAGTTTGTTAATGCAGATTATCATAGAGGCGCTTCGGATGCACTTAAATGTGATGTAATGAGTAATGCTAAAGGATTTTGGGTTGAAGAAAAAGATGGTTGGAGGAGGCTTATTAATGATAAGGAGAAAATAAATGGGTATGAAGTAAGAATAGATGATAACCGAAACCTTTCAATAGTCAATCCTGACAAAGCATTAGAAATCTTTGGTTATAAAATACCTAAAGGTAGCCAACACACAATAAACTTCTATACTGATGGTAGAACAGAAATTGTTTCTAAACAAAATAAACTCACATTAGAAAGGGGTTCTGTAAGCAAGATAATACTTGGTGAAAATGGATTTATAAGGTTTGATAATGAAGGTAAGTTTGAAGTAAAAGGGGCACTGCAAGGTTCTTATATTAACTTTGTTAAAGGAGTAAAAACAGAAACTTGGCGTTTTAGTGGCGATTTGAATTTTGCTGGCAAGAGAGTAGAAGAAATTCTAATAAATGGTGAATTGTCAGTTAAAGTAGAGAAAGATGGCAAAGAACTTGGTTTTATAGCACTAAGAAGGCAAGATTCTAATAATATAATAAGTGTAACTTCAACATTTAAAGATATAGCGGACCCAATATTTGGTTACAAAATAGAAAGTGGTAATGAAGTAAAGTTCAAATATAATATTGCTGAAAGAAAAGTTGAAATGGAAAATTTAGCAAAGATTTCTCAACTCTTTGCTAAACCTGGGAAAGGTGTTGAAGATATTGGTAGTGTATATCTTGTGTATGAAGGTAAGAATGTAAATGGTAAAATAGAAACAGATTCTTATTTAGTTTTGAAGAGAGATGGTAAGGAGAGTATAGGATTCAATATAGTAGGGAACAATTATGGTTTTGTATCTGATGATAAATTAGTTGTGTTAGACATAAAGAATGATGGCAGCTACTCAATAATACCAAAAGACATACAGTTGGCCAAAAAAGAAGAAACAGTTAATAATGAAAAGTTCTTTGTATACTCCCTTGCTGAGAATAATAATATATTAGTTTTATCTGATGTAAAATATAGTAAAATTGAAATAACCACAGATAAAGAAGGTAAAATAAGAAATCTGGCCAAACAGATTAGTGAGATAAATTTAGGAGGGAATGATTATAAAGCAAAGTTTGATATATCCGCGATACCGGGGATTGGTAGGGAATGTGTTATTCTTGAAAATGGTAAAATTTACTATAGAGATGAAAAAGGGAGCTGGCAAGTAGCTAAAAAAGATGAAAAGATAGGTGCATGGGATGTCACTGAAAATGGTTTAGAGAGTAGTTTAGGTGTTCTTGGACGTAATAGTGTTAAAATTTTTGGAGAAAATATATCGCTTCCTGAAAACACAAAAGTTACGATAAATCGCGATGATGGTAAAATAAGGATAGTTTCAGGTAATCTAAAAGAACAAGATAGAGTAAAATATATCCAGAACACAAATTCTTCTTCTAAAATTTTAGGCATAGTAAACAACTCTGAAATAGCATTTACAGCGGATAGTTTTATAATATCAAATGGTGGGATAGTAGTAGGAAAAGAAATAATGAAAATAGATAAACCAAAAGGTGGACAAGAAGGTGGAAGTGAAAAACCAATTGTAAATACAAATGCTAAGATTACAACTTATGAGGATCACTATGAAGTATCAGAGGGTGTTGTTTCAATAGTTAATGGTCAAGCAATGATAGATGTGAAAGGGACAATATATAAACAAGGTTCAAGATGGATAAATGAAAAAGGGAAGGTAATAAAGGAGGTAGTAAAAGGTAACATACAACGTGTTGGATATTATAAAGATAATTATGGTAACATACAAGATGTATTTATTTCCGAAGGTGAGCGAGCTATAGTAAGACAAGGTGAGATGGTTGTAGAATATGATAAAAAAGGAGTAAGGGCTGCATATATTATAAGTGAGAATTTAAAAGGTAGAAGTGTAGGAGACAAACATTTTGTATCTGGAAGCCGGATAACTTACTTCAAAACAAGGGAGATAGAGATTGATAACAACAAGTATAGAGTGTTACAGGTAAATAAGGATGGGAAATTGGTAGTAGATAAAACTATTTACAAAAATGTGAAAGGATATATTATAAATGAGAACTTAAAGAAAGGCGATGTTCTTCAGAACGGAGATAAAGTTGTGAGTGGTAATAAACTCACTATACAATATTTCCATTTAACTGAAAATGGTAAATTAGTGATAGATAAAGTTGTTGAGAAATATAATAATCTTGTATTAGAAAGACAAGTAAAGGTTGAAAATAAACAACAGAGAGTTTCTGCTGAGTACACATTAAGAACTAAAATCAATGGTGAAAGAATTTTTGATAGTAAAGGAAATATTATTAGAGATACAACCAAAACAGAACAAAATATAGTTAATTTAAAAATAAATGATAATGGTAAAATTTATTCAAATTTAAAAATTAAAACTGAGGGCGGAAAATATTTGGTGTCAGTTACTGATAACAATATCCAAAAAACTTTCACATTTAATGAAAATTCAATTACAAAAACAGAAGTTGCAATTATTCCTAAACAAGATAAAGATAATTATAATAAATTAATTCAACAAAATACTTATAAACCAAAAAACCTTTACGAACATATTACCGGAGTTACTGAAGATAATAATATAAAAACACAAAGCGGATTTGTAAAAATAGAAACGTCTAATAGTCAATTTAATGGTTATCAAATAAAAACAAAATCTTACCTATTTGGATTATATAAGCGTACCGAAGTTATAACTCCTAAAGGTGAGCTTCTTAAAGATTCTGCTTGGTTTGGTAGAACTCCTAAAATATATATAGGTAACAATCAATATTTAGAAGTAGAGAAAGAAAACAATCAGATAAAAATTACCAAGTGGAGTGGTGATAACCCAATATTACACGAGATCATTATTTTTCATAAAGATGGTAGAACAGATGTTTCAGCTAAGGAGTTGGTAGGTGATAATAAAGTAAAAATTCGGGAAGGTTCACAAAAAGGTGAAAATAGGAGTTATAAAGAAATTGTTGGAGAGTATGTTGGTAATCCATATAAACCAAGTGAATTAAACAATATAAAAGGCTTTGAGGAAGAATATAAAGGTGACAAATTGGTGTGGAAAAAAGATTTAGGTGGTTCTTTGAAAAATATTGAATGGGATAAGATGCAACTTAAAGCATTTACTCCTGATAATTATACTAAAAAATTAGTTAAAACTTCAAATCCTAATGAGCAACATTTAATTGGCTTAACTGAGATTTATAATGGTGGTAGGATTGAATATAGAAGAGATTCACAAATTTCTGAGAAAGAATATGCAGAGTTAATAGGTGTAGATGTTAAGAATTTGAAAAAACAAAATAAGATAGATAAGGAGTGGTTTACATCCCAATATGGTATGGTAGAGATTTATAAAGGTGTCAATAAACAAGTTATCAGCCCCGATGGGAAAGTGATAGAAGATTTAACTATAAATCAGATTACGGCAAAACAAGAAAAACAGTATTCTCAAGGTATAGATATATACGGTAAAGATTCGCAAGAAGTTTCATTAAGATGGGCATCAAATATAACAGATAATTTAAAAGGTATACAGACAACTGTAATAAATGGTAAAGAGAGAACAATATTAGATAGTGAAGGTAGAGTAAGAGAAGTAAAACGTAATACAGGCGAGTATCAGACGAAAGTAGTTGACCCATCAAAAGCAGGGTTAAATGTACCTGAAGGAACTATTATTGAATGGAAAAGAGATGTTGAGAATATAAAATACAACTATGAAGGTGAGCAAAAAAATCCTTCCTCAAAAGAGTTTGATATTAAAAATGCTAACTACATACAAGGAGAACTTACGCACACAGTTGGTGTTGAAAAGTATGGAGCATACAACGGATATGGTCTTCCCACCGATGTAGAAACTTATCAAAGAGTAGATAGATATAATGGGACAAACATAGATGATTTAAACCAAAATAGCATTATGAGAAGAGAACTTTCTTATACTCATGAAACAAACATCCGTTTTGAAGGACAAACAAGGATTTCTAATATTGCAGAACAAACAACCGCTGTCATTTATGATGCTTCAGGCAAATATGATGGCAAAGGTGCTCCTTATATAACAACACTTACTAATGGTAAAAGGGAGCAGACATTTGATATATTTGGAAGAGTAGTAGATGAAAAATTCTCAGGAAATGTTAAAACCTGGCAGCTAAAAAATGTTGATACAATAGAAAAAAACCTTTCAAATGGCAACATAGAAAGTGCAATAAAAGATATAACAAGCAACACTTTGTATAAAGGTGCTCTGTTAGAACATTATGATTTCAATGAACATAAGTTTAACTTCAATTATGATAAACTTGATAGAACAACATCATATCAGTTTGAAAGAAATGTAGTCAACTATCTTGAACCACAAAAGAGTGGCAATTATTCAGGCAGAGTAGAGTTTAATTATACAGACAAAGTAGAACAAATAGATGGTAGGAATGTTTTAAAGACCACTTATGATGAAATAAGAATAGCTACTCATATGAATGGCCAGAAACTTAACAAACCACTGATAATAGAGAAAAAAGAAGGACTAAATTATAACTATAATTTTGGTTATCAAAATCCTATAGATATAAACATAGAGGCAGCAAATATATTACGCAATGCAGAGCAAGTGAGAACAGAACTGATGCATAAACCATATGAAGATAGAGACAGAGCTATTTCAATAGCAGTAGGTGCAGCAGCAGCTGCAGCTGTAGCAACAGTAACCATTTTGACAGGTGGCACTGTGACACTAGGATTAATAGCATTAGCAGGAGGTTCATCTGCACTAAGTGGTTGGATGGCAAAATCTTCGATGCAAAATGCATTAAAAGCTCAAAGAGAAGGTGACAGGGGAACAACGGTATTTAATTATGCAATGGTAGGAGTTGCTTTCTTACCCGCAGTAGGTGGGTTAATTGGTAAATCTGCAGGTTTAGCAGCAGTGGCTGGCCTTCAGACAGCTACAAAGGGTGGTTTGTTAGCAAGAGCGGGTTCTGCTGCGTTGAGAGCTGCACCAGCTATATTTAATCCATTTGATATGACTTTAGGTAGTTATATATCAAGAGGATTTGGAGCAATCACAGCTACAAGTACATTAGCAAGGTTTGCAATTAACACAGCAACCACATTAACAAAAGTTGCAATTCCGATGTTTAAAAACATATTGGTGTATGGTAATTATGGAGTTCCATATTTGCCAAAATTTGATGGTTTGGTCCCTATAGCATTAAAATCAGTCGGAGTTGATTGGTCTAATAATGAGATATATCAAGCAATTGCGAATCTTTTTGTTATAGCACCTATAATTGCAGAATCTTCATTTGTCAAATCTGCAGGTGGAGAAGCAAAGAAAGCATTGTTCAGTGGAGATACCTTAAAAGGAATAGGAGGAGCTGTTAAATATGGATTTAGACATCCTATTGAAGCAGGAAAAGCTATTGTTAATTGGGAAAGATTATCTACGCTAAAAACTGCAGCTAAAAATCTTAGTTTAAGAGAGATGTGGAATAATGCAGTAAAACCTGAGATTGTTAAAAGCATAGTAAATATTGTTAAAAACATAGTAAATTTTGCACCAAGGACTGTTCAGATAGTAGGTGATGTTGTTGTTTTTAATATGATAGGTAGTACTATAGGAGGTGCTATAAACACATTATTAGGTGGTGAAGAGAGACAATTCTGGATATTTGTTCTACCCAACTTCAAAGGACAAAATCTTGGAGATACTCTCAAGAATTTTATAACAAAAACTTCAGCTATAGCGGTTAATACAGCCACAGAACCTACAATGTGGTTGTTCGGAATAGGAGTAGGTATTGCATCACCAATTTTATCACCTATATTAAAGAACCTTCCTGTCTTAGGTCCTGTGATGAGAAAGATCTCTTCTTATGATTCATTTTTTGGTGGTAGGTTAGGGAAGGGATTCTTTGGAAGATTTCAAGCGTTTGTTTATGAAGAAGGTTTTCAAGAACAAATACCTGAATTTTTGCTTAGAGGTTTGGATATTAAAGGTTTACCTTCAGAAGTTTTACAAGAGATGTTTGATAATGATAAAGGGAAAGGAAAAATTAATTCTAAATTGTTTTCTACTCACCTAAGAGGAAAAGGTATAACTCCTGAAAAAATTAATAATAATTTTTATAATTCTGATGTTGGTAAAGAAGTTGTTCGGAAATTGGAGGATTGTGGTTTGAAATCAACTGAAAATCCACTTGTTGATATAGTTATAGCAGAATCTTTAGACAAAGGATTATTAGATAGTATGTATGTTGGTCTACCTCTAATACAAGATAATTTGGTTGCCATTTCAAATCAACCTGAATTTTCAAAATTAAGTTTTGATGCTAAAGTTGACTACTTATATGGTTTAGCAGGAGTATTAAATCAGATAGATAGTGTAGGTTTAGCAGATGGTGTAAGCATTTCACTTTCTGAACTTTCAAAGGATGATTGGTCCTTCATTTTGAAAAGTGAAAATGGTACACAAAGAATAGAGAATTTTGTTTATGGTGCCGTTCCTGTGATAGAAAAGATGAAAAATAAGGAAGAAAAAAGTAAATTAGAAGATAGTGTGAAAGTTGCTGTTAATACACTTGCAGAAAATGTTAAAAACAACTCACCTCCAACACAAATCAATCAATTGTTAGAAGTTACAGGGTTTGTATTAAATAGTAATATAAGTAAAGAAACTAAAATTGAAGTTGCAAAAGTTGTCTTCAATTCATTAAATAAAAATAATAATTTACCTTTATTACCCTTTAATTACTCATTATTTAATAATTTGTTAACTATTTTAAATTCAATAAAAGAACTAAATGATTTAGAAACATCTTTGTTATTTATTGAATTTGTGTTTAAAAACCCACAAGCTTTAGCATTGATGAAAATTTCAAATTCTATATCTAATGAATTTAATACTCTTTTGGATAAAACAGTTAATAAAGCTTTATTATCCACTAATGCACAATTTACTGATACTCAAATATACACACTTGCTTTAGCTTTAGCATACCAAGATTCAATTGGCAAGAAAGTAAATGAAGAAGCAATGGGAAAGTTAAAAGGATTAGTAGAACAACGACAATCAGGCGAAGAAACTCCGTTAGAACTACAATTAGCCAGGGAAGTTATAGGGTATGTTAATAATAAAAACCATCCGATTAACGAACAACTGTTAGAAGCCAATCCAAACTTTGCACAGATAATGAGTATATTATATAACATTGACACAATCACCCCTCAGGAAATAAAAGCAATGGTTAGAGTTGCAAAGGGGGTATATAATATTATTGAAGATAAATTAAAAGGTGAAGAAAGTTTAAAACCTGAAGAAAAAGAAGAATTAGCTGTTAAGTTGACTGGTATGTTTTTAGCTTTAGGGTATGAAAAGTTTAAAGAAGTTATCCAAGATTTAAAAGAGCAAGATAAAAATGAAAATTATATTAAAAATTTAAATAAACCAGAAGAATATAAGAAGAACTTACTTGCAATTAGGAATAATCTGTTTACTAATTTTAAAGATCTGTCCTCAATATTAAATACTTTGTCAAATGTTACTTTTAACTCTGATTTCAAAGGTTTGTTAGGGAAAATGGGAGCAGTACAAGATACGCTCTCTGAAGAAGCTGAAAAAACTAAAGAAACTAAAAAGGTACTGCCTTGGAATGAGAAGATTACCGAGTGTGGATTTAGGGCAGATCAGTTAAGAGCGTTTATTAATATATTTGAAATGTTCAAACCTGTATTATTGGGAGGGAAAAAATATTCAGAAGAAAATATTAGGTATTTAGAACAATTACAAGTTGCAGGTGGTAAAACAATGCTTACTTTATTCTCACTTAATATTCTGTTAAATGTAACACCTACAAATAAGTTTATATTATCTTTAACAAATACAGACAATAATGCATTTGATACACTTTTGCACATTGTTTCACTTTATGGTACACCACAACAAGTTAAAGAATTAACAGAAAAATTTAATTCACAAAGAGATGAAAAAGGAAATATAAAGACTATTAGAGAAGAAGTAAGCCCAGACGATTATATTGTTGAAACAGCTATTGGTAAAGTTTTGTTTTTATCAGCAGCTTTAGAAGGAAAACTTAGAAACACACCTGGTGAGCTTCGTAGGTTATTAACAAAAGCAAGAGTAGTAGTAGCTTGTGGTGATACATGGACAAGTTTGGCTTCCCTTGTATTATCTGAATTGTTAGTTTATAACGAAGGTAGTAGTATATCAAAAGAAGATGTTGAGTATAATCGTAAGATATTAGGAAGATATGATATAAAAATTGAGGAAATACCAAATACCGATGGAAAAACTAGAACAGTAAATATTGACTCAGCAAGAGTGTTTGAAGCAATACAAATATTACTTGCTGAAGGAAGAGGATTAGAACATACTTCAGTACCTTTACATAGAATAGGTGATGCTATATTAGATGAAGCAGATAGTATGTTATTTAGACCAAGACAAGCATTAGCTGTATCACAGGGAAAGTATGTTAATGGTTTGTTGTTACTGCAGTATTATAAGGATGTGGCTTCTAATAAAATGGATGTTGATAAACTTCTTGAAAAATATGGAAGTAGTTTGAGAATTACCAAAGAGCAGATTGAAACTGATAAAAAAAATGAGAAAAATATAAAAGAAAAAATTGGTGTTTTAGAAAAATTGCAAGAAGAGTTAAAGTTAACTAAATTAACTATAGAAGATATAAAAGATATAGATACAGCATCCAAAAATCTGCTTGATAAAATTGATTTAAGTAATTTTAGTGAAAGTGAAAAAGAATCATTAAAATTAAGTGTAAAAGAGTGGATTGAATCTGAATTAGCTAAAAAATTATTTAACATAGCAAGGTGGTATGGAAGATATAGCGCATTAAAAGAACAACCAAAACAAAATCCGATATCTGCAGTTATACAACATATTAAAAATATCGAAGACAAAATAGAGAGCAAAATAGCGAGAATATTTAAATATAATAATGAAAAAGAAGAAAAATATGTTGAGGATATTAATAAGCAAACTTCCAGAGAAGTTATTGAAGCAAAAAGAGAAGAAGCTAAAAATAATCTTAAAACTGCTCTTGAAAAAATGGGAATTCAAGTTGATGTTGATAACAAAAATGAACTTATTAATAAATTATCTAAAATCTTTTCAGGTGTGTTTACTAAATCACAAATAGAAGAAATTATGTTTAATGCAACTTTAGCATATAAGACAGTTATAAAATTTAAACCAGGAGAATCTGTATCTACAGAAGGTAGTTATCTATCAGAGTATGTAGAGATAGATGGTAAGGAATATATTGTAATAAACGGAGTGGTGATCTACCAAGGAAGAGATTATAAAGTTGAAAATGGTAAAGTTACTATTAAAGGTAAAGGGTACGAAGTTAAAACTAGAGTTGTAAACACAGCTTCTGGTTTTGGAGAAATAAATCTTTCAATGCCAGCTGGTATGCAACAGGTTGTAGAGTTAGAGTATGGTATAGAAGAGTTAAGTAAGCCGACAAGAGAAACATTTATTTCAAACTCTGTTGCAGCAATTAATATGTGTAGAAATTTCATAGGTTTCTCAGGTACATTCTCAACTCCAGTAAAAGAAATATTTAAACAAGAGTTAAAATCTAAAATAGGCGGTAAAATTGGTGCTAAACCTGCACTTGAGCAAAATTATTGGTTAAATTCTACTGTTCAAGGACAGTTAGATTTTCTTACCGCTTCAATATTAGATAGTTTGTTAAATGAAAAAGTATTCTTCAATCTTATGTTAACACCAGATAATGCTATAGCAGAAGAAACATATAATGGTATTATAGATAGATTAGGAAAATTACAAGGAGATACTAAGCTAATAAAAGCTGAATTTAGAAAATTAGGCCAAGATATAACAGATGACAAAGCAAAAGAGATTGCTGAAAAAATAGAAGAGTTATTAAAAGGAGGAATCAAACTTGTTAGTGCAAGAGGTTCTGAAGATAAAGAAAATTACGAAAAGATGTTGAACAAAGTAAAAGAAGATGTCAAAAATGGTAAGCTAAAAATAGTTATAGCAGATGCTTATATATTAGGAAGGGGATGGAATGTTGGCACAATGGAAGATTTAGTTATTCAACATCTTATAAAAAGTGGAGAGGCATCTAATGAAGAAGAAGCAAGAAAAATGCTTGAAAGCAACAAAGCAACAGCAGTGTTATTCTTAATAGAACCACAACTTATGACTGCTACACAGATAGAGCAAGCAATGGGTAGAATTGACCACTATGGTGATGCAAGATTTTCAAGAAAAGCTTGGGATAAATATATAGTTGGAGTAATATCAGTAGAACGTGCAATGAATGTTGAAACATTAAGAAAACTTTATGAACAAAATGGCGAGTGGAATATAAAATGGATATCTAATTCATTAGAAACAGTATGGACTGAAAATGAGATAAAAGCATTACAGCAAGCAGGACAAAAAATTATAACTACTGCCCAAGAATCTTTCATACAACAACAAAAACAATCACCACCTACTGTCCAAGGAGCAAAAGAAATACTTAATCAAAATGGTGTTACGAAAGAGACGCAACAAAAAATATTACAACAAATTGGCATACAACCGACTCAACAAGCTACTGAAACACAACAACTTACTCCACAACAACATTTCAGGTTAAACACAATCTTAAAGATTTACAACCTACTAAAAGCAGTCCTTCCTGATGAAAAAGCGAATGAAATTGTATCTAATATAAATCCGCAAGAACTTGACTCTCTTGGAAGTGTTCCACAAGAAGAGTTTGTTCCATCAGTTATAAAATTTGTATTAGATAAATCCAAAGATAAAGAAGGTATTGATAAAAATAATGTGAAAAAGTTAGAAAATATGTTAAAAGCTATGCAGGACTTAAACTCTGCAAAAGAGCAATTCTATCTAGCAGTAGGAAAACTTTCTCCTCAACAAAGAGAAGAATATAATAAGATTGCAAAACAACTAGAGGATAAAGATAAAAAGACCTCATTAATTGATGAAATAAAGCTTGGCTTTAGTTTAAAAATAAAATATCCTGAGGTATATAAAGCAGATGTAAAATTTACAAAATCTCTACAACAGTTTGAAAAACAGAAAGAAGATATAGCAGATAAACTTATTTCTCAACAGAAATCTGAAGTGGCTTCTTTAGTTTTAGGTATAACATTAGATAAAGAAGGGAACTTAAGGTTTGATGAAGAAAAGATAAAAAAAGTAAAAAATGTTTTAGTAAACCTAAAAGAACTACAACAGCTTGGTTTATCTGTAGAAAATGTTAAAGTAAAAGATATAAAGGATGTTGTTGAAGGGAGGATTAGCTCTGTTGATTTAGTTAGGAAGATAGCGGGTTATCCTGAATATGGTTGGTTGAGAAGGAAGATAAGTAAGTTAATGAATCGTGGTAAAGTTGTAGATGAATTATTATACGATGTTGCTAGTATGATAAGTGAAGAGAGAGAAAGATTATTTGAGAAATATAAGGAGCTTGCGCGTTTTTTAGCTAATATCACTTTATCTCAGCAAGAGGGGTTCAAAGATCTTCCAGAAAAAGAACAAAGACAATTGTTAGAAAAAAAGGAGAAGGAATTAGCTTATAACTTTGCTGAAAATGAACTTCAAAGACCTAATAAAGCAGATGAAATTGCGTACAGATTAAAGGAAAAATATCCGGACAGGAAGATGGAAGATATAATAAAAGCTTTTTATTACATTGTTAATTTAACTGAAGATAAGAAAGTTGTTGATAATAAGATACAAGTTGCAAAGAATTATTCCAATCTAAAAGAAGAAGAGTTAGAAGAGATAAAGAAAGAATTTAAAGCAGTGAGAGGTATTGGTAAAGTTTTATCAGGGAGGATTATAGATTATATTAGGAATAAAGGTGGAATAACAAGTTTAGATGAACTTAAAAATGTTGCTGGCATTGGTCCAAAGAGATTTAGAAATATTAAGAATAGTTTCTCACAAGATAAGATAATAGTATTAGCAGATGTTATATTAAATCATCCTTCTGGTAAGACAATACTTGAGAACAACAATATAGTTGAAGTTATTGTTAATGACAAAGATTTAAGAAGTAACTTACAACAATTTATCCAGGGAAATGACGAATCAAAAGTTAATCTATTGATTAGTGAAATATCTAAATTGCAAGAATCTAAAGATGTAGATGTCAAAGGGTATATAATAGCCAAGATTAATGAGATAGAAGGTATTAAGAAGGCAGAGGAAGCGATATTATCGCCAAATAAAAATAAAGGATTTAATGATAGATTTATACAATGGAAGCAGGAGTTTGAAAAAGCAACATATGAGGAAAAAGTTGGTATGTTGATAGGTTTAGGTTTTAACAGAGATGAGGCAGAAAATATTGTAAAAGAAGGGAAAGCAAGTGAAAGAGTTATGGATTTTGTAAGTAAGATTGAAAAAGGACAAATACGAGTAGAAAACTTAATGAATTGTGCAGTAGAGAGTATACAAAAAGCACTTAATTTAACAGATGAATTACAAAGAATCTCCTTCGCAGTAGCAGCGTATCTTATAGATGTTATAACAGGCAAGATTACACCACAGCAACTACAACAATTACAACCACAACAAAAACTGCCACTTTCAATCCAAGCAGTTATACAATCAGCAGAAGTTACACTTGGTAAAAAACTTGATGTTGTGCATTTAAGGAATATTAACGATTTATCTGAATTTGTGAGTATGCTAAGTGCTGATGGGTTAAAAGACAAAGATTTGAGAGATTTAGAAATTGTTGCATATCTATCACCTAATGGTTCTCAAAACAATAATGTAGGACATTTTGTTGCCATAAAACCTGTGGTTCAGGATAATAAAGTTTTGTTTGAGGTATATAGTGACGGAAGTAAGGTAGGAGATTTAAAAGATTTAAATAATTTAGGTAATTTTGAAGGTGTTTTACTTGTGAGTAAAGAAGCAGAAAGATTATTAAAAAATAATAAATTTAATTTAGAAGTAATAGAAGATAGGACTGAATTAGGTGCATTAAAAGGTGCTGGTGTAGTTACCTCCGCTGAAGTTGCAACTAATGAATTAGCAGACAAGATTCCTTCTTCAGAAGCAGTAAAACTTATAAATGCTGTTTCAGGGTTAATAATTGATGAAACTATAAGAAACAAAGCAATGAAAGAACAGAAAAATTTTGAAAAAGAAGTAGTAAAAAATAAGAGTTTACTTGACAACATTGAGCAAGAGACGAAAACAAAAGTTACAATTAAGTTAGGCGATGAAATGGCTTCTACCCCGGTTAGAGAATGTTATGCATTTGAAAAAGGTAAGTATCAAATAATCTACTACTTTGTTGATGATAAACAGAAAGTTGATGAAGAAAAGAATAAATATGCACAGATAAAACAAGTGCTTGGTGATAAAGTAGTGAGGTTTGCTGTTTTAGATAAACAGATTGATGGTAAGCCAGCAGTAGTTATAGTTTCAGAGAAAGTTGATAGTTTGGATACAGTTAAACCAGAGATAGGATTAAAACAAGTTGCAGAGATTAACAAGGTATTATGGATGTATAAGATGAGAGATGTTGAGTTAGGCAATAATGAGGATTGGAAGAACAATTATGGAGTTAATAGTAGAGTTGAGGTTGTTTTATCAAATCCTATAGTTGTGTCTAACGAAGCAATACCTGAAGATAAACCGATAGGTGAGATTGTAAAGATTAACGATGAGCTTAGAGTTGGTGGATACTTGAAAGAGAGTGATTTAGCTTATTGGGGTTTAAGTTCACCAAAGGGTCCCCAACTTGACCCACTTGGATTAGTAGGGCTTGCATCAATATTGTCAAATGTTGCAACAAAAGGTAAAGAGTTAAGAAGTATCCCGAGATTAATTCGTGGTGCAGCATAATGTGGGTGAATAGGTGGATGTGTGGATGGGTGAATGTGTAGATGTGTTAATTTTGTAGGGCACGGCTTCAGCCGTGCAATTTTGTAGCGGTTTGATTTATCAAACATTATTGTTTTGTGCGATAAATCGCACCGCTACATACAAGAATGGAATCATGGATTAACACAAAAAAATTGGTTTTGTAGCGGTTTGATTTATCAAACGATAAAAGACATGGTAGGGCAAGGATTTTCACCGGAAGGTGGACTGCCTCAGGCATGTATCCTTGTTCCGCAAGTTGTGGGATGCGATAAATCGCACCGCTACAAATTTGATGTTTTCTACGTAATCTGTGGTTAAAAAATTTCACAAAAAACTCACAAATTTTTTAAATTTTTTTCACAATTATGTCTATATATATTTTTATAGACGGGGTTAGAGGAATATGAAAAAGTTTGTAGTATTTTTAGTTGTTTTAGAGTTTGTTATGAGTATGTTATATGGTGTAGGTGGTATAGAGAAGAATATGTATGATGAGGTAGTTAAGAAGGAAGGGATTGATTTTTCAGTTTTTAGTGTTATTTATAGTTGTGTAGCAGAAATGGTGAAGGTGTTTGACACAGCGATGATTGTTAAAAAGATTGGTAGTTTCAAAGGTGTTTCTAAAAGTAAAAGTTTGCCTGTGGATGGTAGGAGTAAAGATAGAGGTGATAGGGATAAAGTTATATTCATTACGACATATCAGATTTTAATTTTTGCTCAGTTTATGATTTCGTCTTGCATATTTTTGTTATTTATATTTAGTTTAGGTGTTCTGTGCAGAAGGGGTTATGATGGTTATAATTTTGTTGTTAGTAGTAGGTATAAACACACCAATTATATGCCGAGGAGCAGTATTTCAGATACTGTAATAAATAGGTTTAGATAAGAGGATAAAGCCCTAATTCTGTCTGGGTTAATCCAGGCAGGGTTAGGGCTTTTTTTATTTATGGAGGTATCTAAACATGGCAACCAAACAACCAAACAACGAAACAACAAACAAACACTCACAAGTTATACGCATCATCTCCTCCGTTGTCCTTGCATCCTTTGTTTGGACATTCATACTATTTGAACCAGTTCATGGTATAACAACATACATACAGGATATAAACAAGATAAGGGATGTGATAAATAAATTAGACGAATTTGTCCTGCCATACAAGTATGGAAGGATAGTAGAGCAATATCTTGCAGAAGGTGTCCCACAGCCAAAGATAGCATTAATCCAAGACCTCCACTGCCATCCTGAAGTACAAAGAAACATCTATGAGATAATAAGATTGTTTGACAAGAGGTATGGAGTAGAAAAGGTGTTAATAGAAGGAGCACCAAAAGGTAGATTTGAGCCAACAATATTCACAACAATACCTGATGAAAAGTTAAAAAGGATAACAGCAGATAGTTTGTTAAACAAAGGATTATTAAGTGGAGCAGAGTATTATGAGATAACAACAAATAGTGGAAAGGTATATG
>Ga0272449_1001829_pt1 | contig 20938 bp, 11 predicted proteins | sample YNPCB0241_FD_198679 | JGI IMG/M metagenome (GOLD analysis project Ga0272449, IMG submission 198679) | Hot spring sediment microbial communities from Yellowstone National Park, WY, United States - YNP-CB-024-1 | ecosystem: Environmental > Aquatic > Thermal springs > Hot (42-90C) > Sediment... | reverse complement strand
TCAAAGGCTTTAAAAAAATCTACACTTTCTTGCCTAAAACAGATAGCATCGATGCAATTATCATCGCTGAATGCGTTAGGTTCAGTAAGCTAAATCCAACACCTTTACCAGATTTCAAATATGCTGCTACTTAAGCGCCTTACCAGAATGCGCTACCACCTTGTTCATAATCTAACTCGTGAAAAAAACAGAGCTCTCAATCTCATATACCTTAAATTCTCCACTTACTCTCAAGAGTGCCCATTTTCTGATATCTTCGGTAAAGCATCTGTTGCTATCATCGAAAACTTTACACCTGACGACATTGCTTCCATGCCACAAGAAAGATTTAATTAAGTTCGTATTCGATAACGGCAACAATAGACTCTCAGATGTCAACAAAATTGCTGAAATACTTAAAACCGAGGCTCAAGCGTTCATACAGATTACATCCTCTGTTGGCTGAGACAAATGACTTAGCTTTGTCTATGACTCTTGAAAATATTAGATTTATGCAAGAACAACTTAAAAAACTCGACAAAGAAATCTCAAAACTTCTTAAAGCTTTCTCTCAAACCTTGACCACTATCCCTGGCATAGGAGATGTTCTTGCAACTGCTATCTGCGCTGAAATCGGTGATATCAAACGCTTCAAAAATGAAGCTGCTTTGGCAAAGTACTCTGGCTTGGTTTGGAGTCAGTACCAATCAGGCAACTTCAATGCCCAAGATGTCTCATTAGCTAAGTGTGGTAACCAATATTCTCAGAATACTATCTTGTTGAGGCTGCTAACTGTGGGCTGTAGCACACAGTACGTTACAAAGCTTTCTATAACAAGAAGTTCTCAGAGGTTGACCTGTCACCAGCATAAACGTGCCCTCGTCCTAACCGCAAGACGTTTGATTCCTCTGATCTTTGCAATGCTCTAGCCTTGGTCAAATATATCAAGAAAGAGGTGATGTTTACAATACTTAGTTAGTCCCAATTTCTTAATTTAATAATCTTTCCCAAACAAGTTGCCAGTTAAATTTTTCCATGCTGAGCGGCTCGGTATTCTATTGTCTTTTTTGCCCTAATTATCTAAAAGTTTTTTTTAAAAACCCCTCTTGACATTATACCGTTTGTCTTTTTACAAATTTTGTTCTTATAGTGCGTTTTAATCACCTCTAAAGTTTTGTTTTATTGTCTTTTTCACCACCCTCTAACTGGAGCGATCATTGAATTGACTTTACATACATATAATTACTTTTACTAAGCTTAGAAAAATTTATTTTCGAAAGATCTTATCACTTTTAATATTACACCGCAAAAAAATTTAGAAAAATCTCTCTTTTTTTATACCACCAAATGAATAGTCCAAAAGGGGTATTTCCTCTATCGAGTTATGTACTTTCTTCTTTAAATTTATCAATATTTTGAAAATAGTAAGCTGCGATCTCAACTCTGCTCCGAGCATTGAGTTTTAACATAATAATTTTGATATACGTTTTTACCGTTCCCTCACTTATGTTTAAAAAACTAGAGATTTCCTTGTTGCTATAACCCTTTGCAATCAACTTTATTATTTCTTTTTCTCTCTTAGTCAACTCAGAATTATTCACTGCTGATATCCCCACTTAGTATAAAATTTATACGGACTAATAATATTTATCCGAAGGGGAGAATAAAAACTCCCCCTCGGATTTCTCCAGTTGTTTTTTTACTTGCTCCCATACACTTCAAACTCCCAGAGTGAATAACCATATCCTGTTGTTCGGGCAGTTCCATACATTCTAACATAGCGACCCAGGACAGGAGTGTCTAACGTAATCTCGTCAGTTCCTCCGGTCCAACCTAAGCGTTCAAACACATCTGTGAATGTTTGACCGTCCAATGAAACTTGTATCTTGTAATCCTTCCCAGCAGCTGTTTCCCAAACCAACTTAATTCCTGTAATATTGTAAACAGCACCTAAATCCACAGCAATCCATTGTGGGTCGCTCCACTCTGACTCCCATCGTGTATTCATATTGCCATCAAACGCTAAGCTTGCATTCCCTGTTGATGCTGTAGCTTGTTTGTTCAGTGCCAGGTTATTTGTGATTATTATAGTTTCTGTCCGCATATTCGATGTATACATACCTTCTTTATAAGCAATTGCTTTAATGGTGGTTGTTGTAGTTATCGTAAACGGTCCTTCATATATAATTCCATAGCTTGGGGTTGGATTGGAACCATCAAGGGTATACCTTATTGTTGCACCTTCTGTATCACATGTTATTGTAACTATTTGAGGTCCCACATATGTGCCTGAAGCAGGTGTTATAACTGGTGTCGCAACTTTGTTGCCATACACTTCAAATTCGTATATGGAATAGCCCCAACTTGTAGCCCTGGAAATACCATACATTCTTACATATCTACCAACTACTGGTGGAAAACTTATATCCAAAGTGTGTCCTGGCTGTCCGTCAGTAACTGTATAGACATCAGTCCAGTTTATATTATCATTTGATACTTGGATCTTATATTCTTTTGCTGCGGCAGTCTCCCATACAACCTTAACACCAGTAATGCTGTAGCTCTGTCCAAGATCTACCATTATCCACTGAGGATCTCTCTGTTCTGACTCCCAGCGTGTCTTCAAATCTCCGTCAAATGCTTTGTCGGGAGTATTTCCACTTCCACTTCTTGTGGACGATGCAGTAGCAGGCTTTCCAAATGACAGGCTGTCAGTAACAGTTATTGTAGCAGTCGTAACATAGGAGAGATTCATTCCTTCCTTGAACGCTCTTGCTTTGATAACAGTTGTACCAAACGAGACAGTAAATGGTCTACTATAAGTTATTCCATTTGTCTCAGTAGGCTCTGTGCCATCTAAGGTATACCTTATAGTTGCACCTGCTGTCGAGCAGGTTATTGTAACCATCTGCTCTGAAGAATAAACCCCAGTAGATGGTGAAATTTCAGGCTGATCAACATTGTTGCAATATTCTGTTACAATGCTTCTCTGTCCTGCTACATTTACTGGATCTCCAGTGTTATTGACCACATGTTTTATACCACCATAACCCGCTAACTTGACAGTGCATGCATTGTGTATTTTGACACCTGGATTATTTGGAACCTCTATAGCACTATTGCACTCAACTTGTGCATCTCTGAAGTATGAATATATTCCAAGTCCCCATGCCTCATGAGATGTTACTGTGTCAGCAACCTTATATGATGCATAGCCTTTTACTGTACCATTATGGCTCATCCAGCTTTCTTGGTTAGGTATATCATAAGGTAGCTCACATTGATAGAAATATGTGCGTCCACCATTGCCATTCCATACCACATGATATTCATGGAAATGTTCAACAAATAGAGCATACATAGTGACATCATTGCCATTAACTATCATGCCGTTTTTGGTAGTGTTTAAATCCCAAGCAACGCCATCACCATGGTCAGCACGCCATACCCAGAAATGATCTCCGATTACATTGCTGCTATTTACTACAACGCATACATCTGCTCGGCCAACGCCAGCCCCGCCTACTCTAAAGTAAAGATCGCTTAATATAATTGGATTATTAGAATGATTAGCTGAAGAATTCTCCTGTCCAACCATTAATAGTACAGGTGATGTTTTCTCTCCTGCATCAAATAGGATTCCTGCAATTATAACTCCATCTATATCAGCAACTTTTAAGAGTATGTTACCATTGACAGCTCTTAATGTTGCCAATCCAATTCCAAGTACAACAGTATTAGGATTATTGACTTCAATAGGCTTATCCAGGTTATATATACCAGGGGTCAAAAGCAATTGTTTTCCTTGAGCAAGCGCTGCATTAATTGTATCAGCTGTATCTTTGTCCGGGTGTGCAATGTAAAATTCTTCAATAGGTATTGATGTACCTGGTCCCATATCGTTATTCCACGAAATTCCTACCGTGTCAGATCTGACAGCTGGAACAAAAACATTATAGTGTCCATTTTCGTTAATATAAATGAACGGCTTCTCCCTTATCACTGGTGTTCGTTCAACTGTTGTATATTTTGTCTCAGGCCATGTCCCAGGTGGTGGATTATTAACACCTACAAAAACCATGTTCCAAACTTGCCCGTCCCAAGCTTGCCAGTAAGTGTTTCGTGAAAACCATTGCTGCTGAGAACCGGATTCTACAACACCTGTAATGTATGAGTCTGCCAAGAAGCCACCGCTTGCCCATCCACCCGCATCATGTAATGTTAACTTCCCGTTGATCTTTACGCGTCTTAAAGATACAGCTTGTGATACAGCCCACTTAGTGTCAGTAGCTACAGTAAGATTTGCAGCACCACGCCAGAAATTGCATGTTGCATTGTTATTAGGCATCCAAGCAGCATCAACAGTCAGCGAATAGATGGTTGTGTCCGTAGGCAGTCTTCCTAAACCAAGTACTTCGGTATAGAAGCCAACTTTGACATCAGTGCTGTATGTCCCTGGTTTGAATAAAAGAGCATATCTACCATTTCCAAATTGAGCTGCCTCTTGTTGCTTGAATATGCTTGTACAAACAGCTTGAACATCGGCCGGCGCATCATTCGGATCAAATATATAGACATTTGGACCAAATAATTTCATTTCTAAAGATATAGGCTCTGACATCTTGGTTTCTCCATTTTCATTGACTGCTGTTACCTTATAGTAATATGAAGTGGTTGTTAAGTTGGTATCGGTGTAGGTTGTTGACGTTATTGGTTCTGTGTTTATTTTAACATATGTTCCAAATCTGCTTGTAGAACGGTAGATATTATAACTTTGTGCACCTGCTGCCGCATTCCAGCTCAACGTAATAGAATTTTGCGTACTTGAAATTATGTCTAATCCAGTTGGTATTGAAGGTAGCGGTCCACTGAGTGTTTTTACCATTACTTCTTGGGACTTTGTTTCTCCTCTTGCATTCACTGCCGCAACTATATAGTAATAGGTGGTGTTAGCTGCCACACTTGTATCCGTATAACTGGTTGTTGTCAAAAGAGTTTTGTTGAGCTTAATATAAGGTCCACCACTATTGGTAGCACGATATACATTATAACCCGCTACAACTGAGGATGATGGTACCGACCAGTGGAAAGTAACTGAATTATCAAGCACTTCATCAATAGTGAAAGATGGTTGGCCAGGTGCGTATGGTGTAACGATAATAAACTTTTCATTTACTCCTACTGTATCACTAGTCGCTTTCAAAATACCTGTTGTTGGCTCAACTGTTACAAACCTTCCACCATTGTTTGCCTTAATTGCAATAGTTCCATCTCCTTGCGGCACTAATGTGAATGTTTCCCAACCACCTGGATTTGCACTATAACCACTTCTTGGAAGAAGTTTATAATCAAGAGTACTCCATGAGTCTGCGCATACTAAGTTGTTATTCAGTGCCTTTGATGCAAAACCAACATTGCCATCAGCTTTAAATACTACTTCAAATAGCTCAGCATCTGTAGATGCATCACTTGCTGATGCAGTAAGAGGATTCCATGCATTGCTAGGATCAACCCGAACAAACTTGGAGTTTGATACTGCTATTATATAAGAGTAAGACCTGCCTCCAGAGACCCCATAACCTGATGTCGTAGCAAACAGAACATCTGACATATCTGACTCCCCTGCTGCATTCACGGCAGTAACTTTATAGAAGTAAGCTGCACCAGTACTCAAACCTGTATCTGTATAACTAACATTTTCTATAGGTGATTCATTGACCTTCGTGTATGTTCCATTTTTTTCAGCTGCGCGGTAGACATTATATCCTGTTGCTCCTGCTACCTGTGTCCAGCTTATAGTTATTGAATTTTCGGTGCTTGATACCATGTAAAGCCCTGTAGGAGCTGATGGAGCAGTCAACTCAGTAGGTGTTGTAACAGAAATCTCTTCTGACATTTCTGATTCTCCAAGTGCGTTTACAGCAGTAACCCTATAATAGTAAGTATTTCCTGGACTCAAAGTTGCATCCGTATAGGTTGTGGAAGTAACAGCTACAGTATTTACTTTTGAGTACGGGCCACCAATTTTTGCCGAGCGATATATATTGTATCCTGCAGCACCTTCCACAGCCGTCCAGCTAAGAGTTACAGAATAATTTCTAACCGAGGTTGCAGCAAGGCCTCTTGGAGCTGCCGGTGTAGAAAAGATGATGAACTTTTCAGAATTTCCTGCTGTAGAAGCTGTTGCTTCTAATATATATGAACTTCCTACTGAAACATATTTGTTATTTGATAAGCACAGCAAAGACTTTGTGCCGTCACCATTATCTACAACTTTAAATGTCTCTGTCGCACCAATAGTTTCTTTGGAGGCAATCAACTGGTTGTTTGCATTGTCTGTGCTCACATACTTATAGTTGGAAAGAGCTATTAGTGCAATACTACCATTCCCAAGATCTTTTTGCTCAAAAGTTTCCCATAACCCTGCAGAAGATCTGTTCGCATAGAGATAATCGCCATTCAATTTATCAGCACATACAAACTGTCCATTCTCTGTATTTTTAATCTGAACCAACTTTCTACTTGGAGGTTTTGGATAAACATTACCTTCTCTTTGGTATACTCGTACATAGTCAATTATATATTTTTGTGGAAATACTGTAGTTCCATCTGGATTGCCAACCCAATTACCTCCAACACCTAATCCTAAAATCATGAAGAAATCATGATCAAACACCCATGTCTTACCAAAAAGGTCTTCTACTCTTCTTTCTTGATAAAGTTGTCCATCAAAATACCAACGAATTACATTTGGTTCCCATTCAACTGCATAGGTATGAAATTCGTCAGAAAACCCTCCTGGATATTCATGCCATGTACCTACCCCATCTCCCCCACTATAACCCGGTCCATGAATTGTGCTGTATATCTTTGTAGGGGTATTACCATTCCATTCCATAACATCAATTTCACCACAGTTTGGCCATCCAGCTGTATTATAGTTGCTTCCAAGCATCCAAAAAGAAGCTCCTATTCCTTTCCCGCCGTATGGAAGCTTAGCTCTTATCTCTACTTTTCCATAGGTAAAATCAAATTTGCCTTCTGTTTTAATTCTACCGGATGTGTACTCTCTTCCACCATAATTTTCTTTTATAGCTTTTATTACCAAAAACCTGTTGCTAGGATTATTCGGATCTTGCTCTATATAGACGTTCTCTGTTCTGTCCGTGCAGTACTGAAGCTCATTGTTCCCAAAACCACTTCCACCTGTTTCATATACCCATTTACTTGTATCTACACCACTTCCTGGTGTGCCGTTAAATTCATCATTCCATACGAGTTTCCATTCACCCACGGAAGGAACAGCTGCTGTTGTCACATTCACAGCGTTTGATAATGCAGATTCGCCATTAGCATTAAGTGCTGAAACTTTATAATAATATGTTTTGTTTGGAGCAACCGTCGTATCCTTGTAGCACGGAGTTGTTATCACAGATGTGTTAATCTTAACATATTGTCCATTAATACTTTCAGCACGATATAAATTATACCCTGTTGCTCCTTCAACAACTCCCCAGCTCAAATCAACAAAATTATAGGCAGACACTGTTACAGTAAGATTCGTAGGCGTTGATGGAGCTGTGCTTACATTCCCAGAGGAAGATGTTTCTCCGGTCGAAGGAGAACTTGCCCCACTTCCTCCTGTTGTTCCACCTGTCTGGGTACTTGTTCCTCGTGAAGAAGTCGTTTCTCCAGCTGTTAAAGTACCAGTTTCATTTCCTCCGGTAGATGTCCCACCTGTCTGGGAAGAAGTTTCTTTGCTAGTCTTGGAGGAAATTCCTTTAATTTCAATGTTTGATGAACGTATAGTACCATTGCCCTCAACACTAACCTCTTTATGAGCATTTAACGTATTTATCACTGCATCTTTAGACAACTGGACACTTACACCCTTTGTTGTTTCATTAATCTTTAGCAACGCAATTGTACCATTTTGAATATTTATCTTTACATTTGAAGCCTTAACTTCTACCTCTGAAAAATCACCTTTTAACGTAACCTCTTGCCCAGGTAAAACAGATTCAAGCACCACTACTTTGTCAAAACCTGTTGTAGTAACATTATCCTCTTCTAAAGTCGCACCTGATAGCAATTGCACAGTTCCACCAATTTTAGTTGAACCATTCACAACTATTTTTATTTTTCCATTCGCTTTTTTGATAAACAGGGAACCTTGAATTACTGAATCTTTTATGGTTATTGTGTTTTCTCCACCACCTTTGATTATTGCACGACCCTTAACATTTACATTGTTAAGTACAACATCTCCATCTCCTATTCCCTCTGTCAAGTAAAGATCGCCCTCAATGCTCATATTATTTAAGGTAACATCTTTATGATTAACTAGTGCATTCCCCTTTATTTTCCCTGTATATGTGCCTGCTTTATTTATATATTCTCCTACTATCCTGTCTATAATCTTTACACACTCTGCACGTGTTAAATAGTCATTAGGAGCAATTCTATTGTTTTTCTTTCCAATCAAATATCCTTTTTCAACCATAGCACTGAGGGCATCCTTGCTCCACTCTGCAATTTCAGCTGAATCACTAAATTTGTTTAAAACATTTTTATTTGCCGATTCTAAATTGAAGACCCTTGCAAATATTACACCAGCTTCTTGGCGGCTTATTGGATCATTTGGGCGAAATCTTCCACTGTAGTCGCCTTTTATAATCTCTGCCGCGACAGCTTTTGAAATAACATCTGAATACCATTTTTGAGGTTCAACATCTTTAAACACATTCGGTAACTTCTCTATATAATTGCATATCCTATCAATTAACGCTACAAACTCTGCCCTTGTAATTGTCGCATTTGGTCTGATTGTCCCATCTGGATAACCTTTTAAAATTCCTTTTTCTATCCATTTTTTCAATTCAGCCTCAGCCCAGTGTCCTGATAAGTCGTTCCATCCCTGCGCTATTCCTCTCAGGGGTATTGTCCATTGCAAAAGTACTAAAACTACAAGTAGCACCGAAAGAAACTTTGCTCTCCCTCGTTTCATTTAATCCTCCCCTTCTGTCACAATATCCAACTTTTTCTCTTGAGAGCACTTCAAAATTTATATTTTTGCTATTAATCGAACTTTACCCCTTCACAGCACCCAGGGTAACCCCTTTTGTAACCTGTTCGTTCAGCGCAATATACACAATCAATGATGGCAGAGCTACTATTGTCATTACAGCAAACTGGACTGCATAGTTAGATGCATACTGACCTGCAAAGTTGTAAACTGAAAATGGTAGAGTCCTGAACTTGTCGGATGTCAAGTATGTTGCCGCCATAATAAATTCGTTCCATGTATTTAAAAAGGTGGTAACGGTTACAGTCACTAGTGCAGGTTTTGAAAGAGGCAGAATAATCTGAAACAGGATTCTAAATATGCCGCAACCATCTATAATCGCCGACTCTTCTAAAGCTCGTGGAATACTTCCTATAAACCCTGTCATCAAAAAAACTGCCTGTGGTAGTGAAAATGCAACATATGGAATTATCAGTGCAAAATATGAATCAAGAATATTGAGCTGTCTGAAAATAACAAAGTTTGGCAGAAGTGTTGCATGAATTGGTATCATGAGTCCCAGCAGAACATATGTTAAAACCTTGTTGCTCCACTTCCACTCCATCCTTACAAATGCATACCCCATCATCAGCGAAAATAGAACAACAAGCAAAACCGATGCCACATTTACAATTACACTATTGATAAAATATTGTGGAATTTTCCCATCTCTCCATGCAACAAAATAATTAATAAACTGTGGAGGAGAGGGTATTTTGAGAATATTTGCACCATATACATCTCCACTTTTACAAAGCGAAAAGTCAATCAGCCAAACAAGTGGAAACAGTTGTCCAACTGAGAACAGCCCCAGCACAACAAGAAGCACAGCTCTGCTTTTTTTGTTGAAACTACTTTCCCTTGCCACGTCAAAACCTCCTATGTCTTGTTAAAACTCATAATTCTCTGATTTAAATATTTTCTGGAAAAGAATATTTACAGCTAAACATGCTATAACAAATAGCACTGAAATTGCATTTGCATACCCATACTGGTATGAGTTAAATGCCCTGATATAAAGATAATTTGCCAAAAACTGGCTTGCATCGCCGGGACCACCATTTGTAGTTAGATAAACTGTTTCCATCTGCTTTAAAGCATATATTATAGCTATTGTAAAATTAACCTTGATAACTGGTTGAAGAAGCGGCACAGTAATCTTTGTATAAAGCTTAACACCTGTTGCACCATCAATTTTTGCTGCCTCATAAAGTTCTTCTGGTATGCCTTTTAGCCCTGCGTAGTAAATCAAAAGTGCCCAGCCAAAACCTTGCCACATACAGATTATAATGACTGATATTAAAGCTGTTCGTGTATCCCCCAACCACTGCTGTTTCAAAAATCCCAAGTGTAAAAAGTCAAGTATCTTGTTTATAAGCCCATATTGAGGGTCGTACAGACTTACCCACATACGTGATGTTACAACAACTGGTATTACACATGGTATAAAGAATATTGTTCTAAAAATTTTTTCTGCTTTTCCTCCAACTTTATCAATGAATATGGCAAACGCAAGAGCTATTGGGTGTTGAATAAATAAATATGCCAGAGCAAGAAGTATTGCATTTCTGAGAGATTTCCAAAAGGTGGTGTCTGTAAAGACAATCTTTTTAAAGTTTTCAAAACCTATAAAATTTGGCTTACCAATTCCCGACCAGTCTGTCATTCCAAGATATACACTGAGTATAATTGGAAACAGGATTGCAAACGTGTATATCAATAGTCCCGGCAAAACCAGCAACAAAATGGTTCTTTTGTCTGACAAAACTCTATGCATACTGTCACTCCTTGTGAATAAAATTCCCGCTCCCAAGACATTCTCTTTAATATCCTGGGAGCAGGTGATTAAATTTTGAACCTACTTAACCTCTATTTTTGCAAGTTCTTCAATCTTTGCTAAGAACTTTTCGGGTGTAATAGCTTTTGCAACAAGCATCTGGCAAAGTGTTTCAACTTCTGTCTTAAAGTTTGGAGTGAATGCATCCTGCCATACTGTTCCGCTGACAGAGGTCGCACTGCTAAATATTTGTGTTAGTTTTTTCTGAAGAACTGTTTCTTTGCCTGTCATAAACTTCTCCCAGTTCTGTCCCGGAACAACAAGTCCCTGCTGCCAACCAATCTTTGCCCATCTTGTTGGATGCATCATGTAAAGAAGAAGTTTCATTGCCTCATTCTTAACCTTTGAGCTTGCAGAAACTGCATATCCGCCACCATGCCATGCTAAAATGTCTGTCTTTTTGCCCTTGCCACCAGAAATTATTGGAAAGTACGTTGCGTCAACATTTTTCTTGAACGACTCAGAGAAGTTTGGATTTGCTGCCATTCCTACTTCCCATGAACCCATATAATACATTGCTGCTTTTTCCTGAGCAAACAGATTGTTTGCTGCACCATAGTCTGCTGCAACAAATGCGTCCTGGAATCCGCCTACATTTACAAGATTTACAAGGTCTTTTGCTGCTTTCAAAAGAATCTGGTTCTTGCTAACCGATTTTTTGGAGATTGCATCATAGATTAGCCTCTGATCTCCACTTTCTTTTACAACAAGCTCCTGATACAGGATTGCTAAAATCCATTTATCCTTGCCATTTATTGCTATTGGAGCAATTCCATTATCTCTGAATACCTTTGCTGCGTTTAAAAGTTCTGCAAAAGTGGTTGGTACTTTCACATTGTACTTATTAAATAATCCTTTGTTGTAGTAGAGTACCATAAAGTCCGTATTCCTTGGAAGACCATAAATCTTTCCATTGTACATAAAGTCTTTTAAAGATGATGTTTTAAATCCATAGTCTTTTATTTGATCTGGTTTTATTTCGGCAGCATATCCTCCTTTCATAACAGGCATAAAGAATGATGGTTGCCCCCACACCATGAAAATATCTGGCATTTGATTTGTTGCAACATATACTTTGAATTTTTGCTTGTAAGGCTCATCCTGAAGTGCTTCAACTTTGATCTTAACATTCGGATTTGCTTTCATATAACTGTCAATCAACATCTGTTCAAGTTTGCCCTGGTTGGATGTTCTGTCTGGTAAATTAGAAAAGAACTTGATTTCTATTGCCTTTTTTGTTGAAGCAGAAGCTGTTAAGTTGTTTTGAATACCAGCAAATAAACCAATAATTATGGCCGTAACAACTAAAACTGGAATAACTAATTTGAAAGTCTTTCTTAACATTATGTTTTCCTCCTTTTTTGTATTTTCGATTTAACCTCAAGCTTTTTTGGGGCGCCCCAAAATTAAAGGTAGAATTGATTCTGTCTTGGTTAAATTATATCAGCATATTTTCACAATTTTAAGGTGACAATTTTTAAATTTGGTTTGTATTTTTTATGGATATTTTAATCATTCAAGTTATTAATTGTTATTAAAATTATGATGATTGATGGCAAGATGTATTTCTAAAAAAGAATATCTTGTGAATTTTATATATGAAGTTGTATAATATACTTTGACTTTTAGAATAAAAGAGAGATTTAAAAGAAGGTGTTTTGCTGAAATGTTTTTAAAGCTCAAAAATCATTTTTTACAGCTGAGCATAAAATACAAGATACTTATTCTCTTCTACAGTATAATAGTGGTAACCTCCTTGGTGCTGGCTTTATTTTCATATACCATTTCAACAAACCAGCTAAAAGAAGAGGTCGGAAATCTGCTTTTAAGAGACACAAAAAGAATTGCTGCAAGCATAGATTTTCTTCAAAGAGATGTAAATGAACTTTCATCATTCTTGTTTTTAGACCAAAGAGTGCAAAACTTTATAAGCCCGCGTCCTGACTTTGCCAAATACTCCTTGGAACCATTGGCAAGCCTTCTTGCTTCCAAAGATTATATAAGCTTTATTATACTCTACTCTTTTCAAGGTGATAAATATTATTTTTCAAATGACAATAGCACTGGAGTTGCAGATTTTTATGAACTAAAATCTACAGATTTTTTTAAACAAATTATTAAAAACAAAGGCGCACCTATGTGGCTGAGTCTAAATAGCTTACCTTTTACTTTAATTGCAAAAAACAATTACCCCAAGATTGCTATGGCAAGGCTTTTGCTGGACTTCAATACATATGAGCCTGCGGGAGTGCTTATAATATGCATAAACATACCAACAATTGAAGAAATCTATATGGAAGATTTAAAGGAAAAAGAAGCATGCTTTTTTATAGCTGATAGTAGCAACAGAATTATATCTCTTAAAAGCACAACACCACAGTTTACAGCCACATTTGCCCAAAAACTTCTAAATGAAAACATCCCAAGTAAACAGAATGAAATAATCACTGCCAATTCATCAAAACTTTTAATAACCTCAAGTTACATCCCGACCTCAAACTGGCGGCTTGTGAGCATTGTTTCGTTAGAAAATGCCATAAATGCTATTAGAAATTCGTTTGTTCTTCTATATATTAGGGTACTTATACTTTGTTTAATGTTTGCATTTATAATCTCTATGTATTTCTCCACCATGCTCACAGCACCTCTCCAAAAGTTAGTAAATTCTATGAAAAAGGTGCGACAGGGCAACTTTCGAGAGCAGGTAAATATTGACCCACATGCAAGCGATGAAATTGCAATACTTGTTTGTGAATACAACGATATGGTGGAAAAAATAAATCAGCTGATAAACAAGGTGTTAAAATTAGAGATTCATAAAAAAGAAGCAGAACTGAAAGCACTTGAGGCTCAGATAAACCCTCATTTTCTTTATAATACTTTAGATACAATATTTTGGAAAGCTGAAAAGTCTCACGATAGCGAAATAAGCGAAATGATATATTCTCTTTCAAGGCTTTTTAGACTTACCTTAAACAGAGGAAGTGAATTTATTCAGGTAAAAGGTGAAAAAGAATTAATTGAACATTATCTTTTCTTGCAGAGTAAAAGATATAAAAACAAGCTTCAGTATTCAATCGAAATCGATCCTGAAATATTAGACTATTATATACCAAAACTGATTCTCCAGCCGTTTGTTGAAAATGCCATCGTTCACGGTATGGAAAATTCAACAACTCCAACTTTTATTCATATAGCAGGTAAAAAAGTAGGCGAAAATTTATGCTTTATCATAAAAGACAATGGAATTGGAATGTCAAAAACACAGCTCGATAGAGTCAAAGAACTTTTAGAGTCAGGGAAAGAAAGTAGCGTTGGATATGCTATCAAAAATGTCAACGAAAGATTAAAACTTTACTATGAGACGCACTACAAACTGAATATACAGAGCCAGCCGGGACAAGGTACAGAAGTAAAATTGATACTTCCTATAAATTATATTTCAGTAGAAAATTGACTTAAAACTATTAGGAGCAAAAAGGAGATGAAAAAGAGGATGACAAAGTTACTTATTGCAGATGATGAACCAGAAGTAATTGAAGGCATTTCAACCCTTGTTGACTGGGAAAGTAATGGAATTAAGATTGTTGGATGTGCAACAAATGGTGAAGAGGCACTTGAGAAAATCAGAGAGCTTTGCCCTGACATTGTTTTGATAGATATCAAAATGCCAAAGTTAGATGGACTGCAAGTAATTGAAAATGCTAAAAAAGAAGGGTATATTTTTGAAAGTATAATCCTGAGCGGGTATGATGACTTTTACTTTGCTCAAAAAGCGCTTGAGCTAAGGAGCCTGAATTATTTGCTAAAACCCTGCAAACCCAAAGAAGTCTTGGATGCAGTGCTGAAAGCTAAAAATGTTCTTGAGAAAGAAAGAGAAAAAGAAGCTTTGATAAATAGATTCATAGAATATTACAATGAAACTTTGCCAATTTTAAAAGAGAGAATCTTAAATGAGGTTATATTTGGCATCCGCAATAAAGAAGAAATAGAAAAACTATTTGAAAGGTACAATATAAAACTTCCATCTGGAAAATATTGCATTGCTCTTGCCAAATTTGATACTGAAAATGCAACTGACACTTACCCGTCTTCTCCTGTAAAACAAGAAGCGTACACCCTTGCGTGTATAAATTTAATTCAAAAAGAATTAGAAGATTTGAGGGCTGAAGTTTTCAGAGGTAGAAATGAGATAGTCATATTAATCAATTCTGATTTTGAATTTGAGAGAAAAATGATGGATGATATTCTTACAAAAGTTAAAAAAATTGTGGATGAAAGACTTGGACTAAAACTTTACTTTGGAGTTAGCAGGTGGATTGATAAAATTGAAAAAATTAACTCCTGTTATGAACAAGCATTAAATGCATTAGAACTTAAATTCTTTGCAGATGATATTGAAATATTATATTATGATGATATTTGCCTGAACAAAAATACTTTGCTTTACCCAATTGACGAGGAAAAGGCAATAATAAATAGCCTTTTGTTGTGCCAGAAAGATACTATTAAAGATAAGGTTGAAAATTTTATAAATTCATTGTATGCCATTAATACATTCAATAAATGGTTTATAAAGACAGCTGTTTTGGCGCTACTGGGAAGTATTATCAAAGTCTGCCATGAAAAATGCGTTGATTTAAATGACGTAGTAAATAGCAAGGTTTTTGAAAACATTTTGAAAACTGAAAAAAAAGATTTGCTCAAAGCATCTCTACTCAGTTTTTTAAATGCAGCAGTAGATAAAATTGAACAGAGTGAAAACAAAAATTTAATCGTCAAAGCAGCCATTAACTTCATTGAAAAAAACTATAACAAGAACATCACATTAGAAAGTGTTGCAAAAGAGGTATATGTAACACCCGCGTATTTGAGCATTCTATTTAAAAGGGAACTGAAGATTAATTTCGTCGATTACCTGCACAAAATCAGAATTCAAAAAGCTCAGGAACTTTTGAAAAATCAAAATTTAAAAACATACCAAGTTGCAAATATGGTTGGTTTTACTGATGAGAAGTATTTTTCTCAAGTTTTTAAAAAGTATACTGGGCTTACACCAACACAGTACAGGGAGAGCTTGCTTTGAAAAATTTATTGTGCCTTATAAACAAGCTCTCCTCCAACATATACCTCCTTTACATTTAAATCCTCATCCATCAATACAAAATCTGCCCTAAAGCCTTCTTTTATCGCACCGCACTCAAGAGAAAGAAGCCTTGATGGATTGTAAGTTGCTGAGCGCAGTGCATCTTCTAAATTAATTCCAATTTTTGTTAAGTTCTTTACTGCTTTATCAATTGTCAAGGTACTTCCAGCTATCGTGCCATCTGCTAATTTACAAATTCCATTTTCAACCTTCACATTCAAAGCCCCTAAACTATACTTACCATCAGAAAGGTCTGTTGCAGAAATAGAATCGCTAATTAATATAATATTCTCAGGACCTTTTAGCTTGTAAGTAAGCTTTATAATCTCAGGAGACAGGTGAATAAGATCGCAAATTAGCTCCACTTTGATGCTGCTCAAGAGCGCATATGTTGTAATAGAATTCTGCCTGTGATGAATTTGGGGCATTGCGTTAAAAAGATGAACAATATTTTTGGCACCAAGCATATGTGCTTGTGCTGCCTGCTCAAAGCTGCTTTCTGTGTGCCCAAGAGAGATATTGATTCCATGTTCGATTGCCTTTGAAATAAACTCATTGGGATTTTCAAGTAGCTCTGGTGCAAGCGCAATATCAACAATTTTTTCTTCGCAATTAGAAATTAATTCCTCTAACTTCTCAACTGTCGGCTTTTGTAAAAACCTCTCATTATGTGCACCTTTCTTTGCAGGATTTATAAATGGCCCTTCTAAGAAGATTCCGGGGATGTTCAGCTTAAAATTTGGGTCTTTCTTTGCTTCTTTGATAGCTTTTGCAAGCTTATATATGTTTTCAAAAGGAGCTGACACAATTGTTGGTACAATAGTTGTAACACCATGTTTAAAATAGTAGTTTTGGATAGTTTTTAAATCATTTGCTGTCACCTCAAAAAAATCAACACCGCCAATACCATGTGTATGTTTGTCCACAAATCCAGGTGAAAGAATAAAATCTCTTTTGTCTATAATTTCATCCTCTGCAGTATCAATTCCTTCTTGCGTTCCCAAAATTATTCCATCTTCCACAACCAAAACATTGTCTTTGATAAATGAATGCCCATTAAAAATCTTTTTGACTAAAAACTTTTTTCTCATGTTTAAAAACACCTCAAAATATTGTCGCTAATTTTTATCACTTATACATAATTCTAATTTCCAATTCCTTATAATTCAACTTTCTATTAAATCAGCACTTTTTTTATGGTAAAATATTATTTGGGTGATTTGAAATGTACAAAATGATGATTGTAGATGATGAGTACTATGTTAAAGAAGGGCTCAAGCAAACAATTGATTGGAATAAATATCAAATAGAAATAGTTGGAGAAGCCGAAAATGGAGAAGATGCTCTAACCCTTGCTAAAACGTTTAACCCTGATATTATCATTACCGATATTAGAATGCCTATATTAGATGGTGTAGAGTTTATGAAAAAATTAAGAGAAAATGAAATTAATTCTCACCTGATAGTAATAAGTGCTTATGACGATTTTGAGTATGCAAGAGCAGCAATAAAGTATGGTGCAACAAACTATATTCTAAAGCCAATTGATAATAATGAACTCATCGAAACAATCCAGAAGGTAATTAAGAAAATAGAAAGTGAAAGAAATTTTATTGACTCTTACAACAGCTTCAAAAACAATATTTCGGCTTTAAAACTTGGTTTGCTGAGAGAAATTATATATGGAAAAGTTTTAGATAGCCATTTGATTAAAGAAACTCTTTCTTATTTCAAAGTGGATTCAAACAATATAACTGTAATAACTATCAGAATTGCTAATTATGATAAGACTCCTATAACTGCAAATGAACATTTACGTATGCTAAAAGAATACATAAATAATCAGATATTAAACAATGTATTTGCACGCATTTCAAATGGTGGTATTAATCTGGAAAAAGATGAAGATGAATTAGTCATCATAATTGGTCTTGATGGTGATACAACTACTCTTTATGAACAGCTTAAAAATGAATTTTGCTATCTAGTGAGAAAAATCAACAAAAAATTTCAAGATGATAACTTTACTGTAGCAGTGGGAATCAGTGATATACACCCGTGGGATAGTATATCCAAAGCTTACAGAGAAGCTTCATTAGCTTCAAACTATTCTCCTTTGCCTGAACTGAACATAATTGGTTGTGCCCGTGATAAAGATTTAATTGGTATCAGAAAAGAAGTAAAAGATTCTTTAAAAATGATTGTTGAAAATTACAATAGGGAAATTACTATTGATGAGGTAGCAAATAAACTTCATATTAGCTCTTCTCATTTGATGCACTTGTTCAAAGAAGAGCTTGGAAAAACTTTTTACGACTGTCTTGTCGAGTATAGAATTGCAAAAGCTAAAGAATTGCTTTTATCTACAAACTTGAAAGTCTATGAGGTTGCAGAAAAAGTTGGATATCAGAACGCTAAACATTTTAGTCAGCTATTTAAAAAATATACAGGATTTACTCCAAAGGAATTTGTTGACTATTATAATTCTGCAGGTGAATTGAATGATGAATATTAACTTTTTGCGAAAGTTTAAACTAAAAAGCAGAATAACCTTCTTTTTAGTGCTTGGAATAGTTATTTTTACTTTTATTATAATTTTTCTTTCGCGAATTTTCAGTGTATACATAATTCAAAAATATTATTATAAACATCTTAAGGATATTCACAGTGATATCCAAGAAGGAATCTATATGTTGCTTACCAATGTAAATCTCAGCTCGGTGAGACTTCTTCAAAATCAAAATATATATGACCTTTTATCTAATGATAAATTGTCATACTACGATAAAAAGAAAAAATTGATATCTTATTTGAATTCTTTGAGCATCAATAATTATATTGGTGATATAGTGATTATTACTAAAAAAGGTGAAATTTTCAATTATAATACAAAATTAAATCCACTATCTTTTGTCACAAAAGATCTTCTTTCTCAAATAGAGGATAGAAAAAACTTGTTTGTTTGGGGGCCTATAATAAAAGATAATCAAAACAACTATTTAGTTCTTGGAAAAAGATATTATAATTTCTATACCAGTCAGTATTTAGGTTATCTCTTAATGCTGATTGATGAAAATAGTATCGCTAATATATGTAATAAAAGCAAGTCATCAGATATTGTTTCTACCCTTGTTATAGACCAGCAGAACAAAATCATCAGCCATCCTGAAAGTAAATATGTGGGTAGCATCATCTTTGAAAATTGGCTTCTCGACAGCAAAAAAGAATTTAGTTATTCATTGAGAACAATTGACAAAAGGCAGTTTCTTGTTGCAATTAGCAGACCCACCGAAAATCTTGAACGTCTTAATTGTAGATGGTTTATTGTAAGCCTTCTACCACTATCCAACTTAAAAGATCAGCTTACAAAGATCAACGTAGTAATAATATGGCTTGTACTCATTACATTGATATTGTGTGTTATAATAGCAATAAAGGCGGCTTCTTCGTTAACCAATCCCATTAGATTTTTATTAAATAGGATCAATTCTATAGGTCAAACAAAAAATGTAAAACCATATATATACAAAAATTTACACGATGAAATATGGGAGTTAGAACTTGCATTTGAGGAAATGACTAAGCGAATAAGTAACTTAGTTGAAACAATTAATCATGATATGGAAAAGCAAAGAGAACTTGAACTGACAGCCTTGCAATCCCAAATAAATCCTCATTTTCTTTACAATACACTTGATGCTATAGCTTGGATTGCAAAAATCAAAAGGCAGCCTGAAATTGAAAATATTGTTATGGCGTTGGCAAAGTTTTATCGTATTAGCTTACACAGAGGGGAAAAATACATTCGATTATCTGATGAAATTGAGCTTGTAAAAAACTTTGTTGCAATTGAAAAAATTAGATTCCCTAATAAATTTGACATTAAATTTGAAATTGCTCCTGAAACAATAAATATGAAAATCTTGAAATTTACTGTTCAGCCACTTGTAGAAAACTCTATAAAACACGGAATTTTGCCAAAGAAAGAAAAGGGTCTTATCGTTGTAAAAAGTATGTTAGTTAATGAGGATTTGCATATTGAAGTTTCAGACAATGGAGTAGGATTTGAACCTTCGGAATTAGATAATTTAAGCAAAAATAGTAAAGGTGGTTATGGATTAAAAAACGTCGATGAAAGACTTAAAATTGAATATGGTAAAGAGTATGGTTTGTTTATTTCAAGTGAAAAAAACAAAGGTACAACCATTTTAATTAAAGTAAAAGCCAGAAACGAATAATTTTAATTTAATTATTATAATCGTAATTTCTTATTTTATTGACCAAGTTGATCAGAGGCTTGTAGATTGTCTGAGTCAAAATGCTACTTGATAAAAATGACATTCCAATTAATAACACACTAACTATTATTACTAAGATTGTATAAGTCATAATATCTCTTCCAAATTCACTAACATCATATAGAATGACAATATAGCCTGACTCAAAAATTTTAACCATATCAAGTAGTGTGCTGTCATCGATTCTTGCTAATTCTTTTTTCAAAGTTTTGCTATCTATTTTTTTGTTTTTTATCACAGAGGAAAGTTTTATGAGGTTCTGAGCTTGTTCATCCTGGCGTGGTAGAAGACCAATATTCTCATCATAAAGATAAACCGAAATGTCAGCACGATCAGAAACTCCAAAGTGCCGCTGGTAAAAATATTTAGGGTCTATATCAATAACAAGATATCCACTTAGCTTTTTATTTTCATCATATATTTTTGAAACAAAACTTACGACTCCATAGATGTTTTTATAATATGTATTATTATAGTATGGAGCTAACTCTCTATTTCTGATCAACCATAAGCTTTGTTTTTTATCATTGGCAACAAACTCACTTATCCTTTTATCCTTTAAAAGCTCACTCAATGTCGGATAGTCTACAACATAGCTTGAAGTGTAATATCTT
>Ga0272449_1001827_pt1 | contig 20942 bp, 19 predicted proteins | sample YNPCB0241_FD_198679 | JGI IMG/M metagenome (GOLD analysis project Ga0272449, IMG submission 198679) | Hot spring sediment microbial communities from Yellowstone National Park, WY, United States - YNP-CB-024-1 | ecosystem: Environmental > Aquatic > Thermal springs > Hot (42-90C) > Sediment... | reverse complement strand
ACCTTCCATAGCAGCTTACATTCTGCGAACTAACCACAACACTAAAAGAACCTTTTTTAAAACTAATTTCTTCACTATCTGTCTTAATAAACAAACCTTCTGAAATGCTTTTTCTTTGTTGAGCAAATGAACTTATACTAACAAGGAAAAATATTATTATTAAATTTTTAATTATTTTCTTATTCATATTATTCATACTTCAAAAGTATTTGCTTATACGTTTTAAATATTTATAATGTTTCATTTATAACTTCTAAGTTTTTATTATTAAGACGTAAAAAAAATTAATTAGTTGTTTTAGCCATAAATAGAAATTTTTTCTAGTTTTTCTTTCTCTAATATCTCTATTTCTTTACCATTAATTCGAATTATCTTTTCTTTTCTAAATTCAGAAAATGCTCTAATTACATTTTCGGTTGTCATTCCTATTAATTCTCCTATTTCTTTTCTTGAAAGCGGCAATTCAAAAACATTTTTTCCGTTATAAATAGTTTTTGCTAAATTTAATAAAAAAAATGCCACACGTCCACGAAGATTTTTGCTACGTATCAATATAAAATTATTAATAATCTTACAAGAAATATAATTCAACTTAGAAATAAAATCAAAAGCAAAGTTTCCATTCCTCATTATAAATTCACGAATTAAGTTGAGAGGAATATAACACAAAACAGAATCTTCAATAGCGGCCATACTATATCGTGCAAGATGAGTTTCATTAAAAACAGTTAGCAAAGGAAAGTCATCAAAAGGAACAGAAATATTAATTATGTAGGTTCTACCATCGTGCAACTTAATATAATATTTAACCAACCCTGATTTAAGATATATTAAAAAATCTAAACTTTGACCTTGTTCAATTATAATTTCTCCTTTTTTAAATTCTTTTTGTATTTTAGAACTACAAATACTTTTAAATTCATCAATATTTAAATTCGAAAAAAATAAACTTTTTATAATGCACTCTTTACATTCGCATTCTTTACTCTTATCCATATATGATAAAAATCATAAAATGATTATTGTCACTAACTTTTATAAATCAATATGCAAATATATAAAGTAATTTTGTAAGAAACCTTTAAAGATAAATTTATGAAAAAAATAATTATATTAGGAGGAGGCACTGGTGGCACCATAATGGCCAACAAGCTTCGCAAAGCATTAGATAGAAATGAATTTAAAATAACAATTATCGATAAACATAAAACTCATTATTATCAACCAGGTTTTTTGTTTATTCCTTTTGGTATATACAATCGTGAAGATGTTGTTAAACCCAAAATGGATTTTTTCCCTCCTGGTGTTGAAGTATTATTTACAGATGTAGATAAAATAGATGCCGAAAAAAATAACATTGTTTTACCTGATGGAACAATAGTGAATTACGATATACTGATTATAGCAACTGGAACTCAAACCCGACCTGACCAAACTCCCGGCTTACTTGATAAACTGTGGTACCAAAAAATTTTTGATTTTTATACATTAGACGGAGCATTGGCTCTTAGAGATTTTTTAAAAAAATGGGAAGGTGGTAACCTTGTAATAAATATAGCTGATTTACCTTATAAATGCCCTGTGGCACCGCTCGAATTTGCATTTTTAGCCGACGAATATTTTACAAAAATAGGAATTAGAAAAAAAGTAAATATTAAATACGTTACACCATTACCAGGTGCTTTTACAAAACCAAGAGCTACAAAAATGTTAAGCACCTTATTGGAAGAAAAAAATATTGAAATCATACCCGATTTTTATTTGGAAAAAATTGATAATGATAAACAATGTATTGTTTCTTACGACGGAAGAGAAATTCCTTTTGACCTATTGACAATTGTACCAGTTAATATGGGAGACGAGGTTATTGCAAGAAGCCAATTAGGCGACGATTTAAATTATGTTCCTACAAATAAATTTACACTTCAAAGTGAAAAATTCGAAAATATATTTGTAATTGGCGATGCATCAAACATTCCTACATCAAAAGCAGGTTCTGTTGCTCACTTCTCTGCCGAAATTTTATTCGAAAACATTTTGAGTTATATCGACAATCGACCACTTAATGCAAAATTCGATGGTCACGCAAATTGTTATATTGAAACAGGTTTTGGAAAAGGCTCACTTATCGACTTCAATTACGACACAGAACCACTACCAGGAACATTCCCATTACCAGGAATAGGACCATTTGGTTTACTAAAAAATACAAAAACAAACCATTATGGTAAAGTAATGTTTAGATGGATTTATTGGCATATACTACTTAAAGGTAAAGAAATGCCAATTGAACCATTAATGACAATGGCAGGTAAATGCAAAAAATGTTGATATTATGAATACAAATATTACAAATATAGAAACATTAGAAAATAAAATAAATAACCTTAATCAAAAAGTTGATTTATTACTTGAATACGTTAACGAACAACGTAAAAAACAACAGGTTTGGGAAGATTTAAGAGAAGATTTATACAGAGTAGGCAAAGAATCTTTCCAATCTGTTGTTAAAGAACTCGACGATAGAGGCATTGAAGTCGACATGGATAATGTTAAGCTACTGATATACAGACTTTTACAAAGCATTGAAACTTTTAATACATTGCTAAACATGCTTCAAAGCCTCAACGATTTTATTAAAGATGCTTCACCAATAGCTAAAGAAATAATCATAGACTTAACTTATAAGTTAGATAAACTAGAACAAAATGGTGTATTTGAATCATTTAAAATCATTTTTAATAATCTTACAAATCCTGAATTCCTTCGTGCTTTAGCTAATATTTCATCTGTATTAACTCAAGTTAAACCAGACGAAAAAATAGACAATAAATCTTTACTAAAAATTTTAAAAGAACTTAATAGTAAAGAAGTACGACAAAATATTTCGTATGGAATTAGGTTAGTAAAAGAAATATCAAAAACCAAATAAAAAATCTTGAATTATGGCAACAAAAAATTATTCTGGTAAAACGATAGAAGTAACCGACGAAGGTTACTTAGTAAATCCAAAAGATTGGACACCAGAGATTGCAAGTGAAATTGCAAAAGAAAATGGAATAAACTTAACAGAAAAACATTTTGCAGTAATCAATTTCATGCGTCAAAAATACGAAAATGGCGAAACTTTAACTATTAGGAGTGTAGGTAAATCTGGTATTGTTGATATTAAAGGATTTTACGAGCTATTTCCGGGAACACCTTTGAAATTAGCTTCTAAAATTGCTGGTTTACCAAAACCATCTTCGTGTGTATAACTGTTTAAAAATAAAAAACTATGCAAAAAGAAGCTTATCCTTTAAAAAAAGTTTGCATCATCTGTGCCAAAGGCACATTAGAAGATGTATATGCTACATTGGTATTAGCTAATGGTGCGGTAATGGAAGGAATCGAAACTAAAGTATTTTTTACTTTTTTTGGCCTCGATGCTATCACAAAAAAAAGAATTAATTCAATTCACACTGCCGTTGTAGGTAATCCTGCTATGCGATTACCAGGTAATTTACCATTTCCTACTTTACTCGGGATACTTCCAGGAATGGAAGCATTAGCTTCTTATATGATGAAAAAGGAAATGGAAAAATTAGACATTCCTTCCATACCTGAATTTTTAGAAATGATTACAGCTGGTGGCGGTGAAATTTACGCCTGCAAACTAGCTATGGATATGTTCAAGCTGAAAAAAGAAGATTTAGTCGATGAAGTTAAAGATATACTTACCGTTGGCGATTTTTATGCTATGTGTGGAGGCGAAGGCACTCAAATAATTTTCACATAAAAATAAATTACATATTTAGTCATTACTGAAAAAGTTTTTTATATTTTCTATCACATAGTCTACTTGTTCATCCGATAATGACGGATACATTGGAAGACTTAAGCATTTTGCATAGTATGCCTCTGCAATAGGAAAATCGCCTTTTTTCCATCCTAATTGCTTATAGTACAAAAAAGTATGAATAGGTATATAGTGTACTTGACAATAAATTTGTTTAGTTCGCAAAAAATCGTATAATTCCTTTCTTTTTGATGTTTGAATAATAAATAAGTGAAAAGCATGAAAAATGTTGTTCTCTATGTAAGGTAAAATAATTTGTTTTATATCTTTAAGTTTATTAAAGTACAAGTTAGCTATTTCATATCTTCTTTTTAGATTAGCATCTGCACGTTTTAGTTGGCTAATACCTAATGCTGCTTGAATATCGGTTAATCTGTAATTATATCCAAGCATTATCATCTGATAATACCAATTTCCATGTATTTCAGTAAGCAAGTCTGGTCTTCTTGTTATGCCATGAGTGCGAAGAATCAACAGTTTTTCGTACAATTCTTTGTTATTTGTAGTAATCATTCCACCTTCACCTGTAGCAATATGTTTAACTGGATGAAACGAAAAAACCGTTGCATCAACATAATTGCAATTGCCACATTTCTGAAAAACATTATTTGAATCGTAAAAGCCTCCTCCTGGGGCATGACAAGCGTCTTCTAGTATCCAAACATTATATTTTTTAGCAATATTTCTTAATTGCTCTGTATTTACAGGGTAACCTGCTAAATCGACAGGTATTATACCGGCATAAGTTCCCAAAGGAGCAGACGATAGTTTTTCTTCAACCTTTTTAATATCTATAGTATATGTAAGTGGATTAATATCGCAAAAATCGACAATTCCGCCAGCATACATTATACAATTTGCACTTGCAGCAAATGTTATTGGAGTAGTAATTACTTTTTGCCCAGGTTTAACTCCTAATGCTAAGACCGATAAATGCAAAGCTGCTGTTCCATTGGCAACAGCAACAGCATATTTAACACCAACATATTTTGCAAAAGCCTTTTCAAATTCTTCTATTGTCGGTCCTTGAGTTAAAAAATCGGATTTTAGTATTTCAACAACAGCAGCAATATCTTCATCTGTTATTTCTTGCCTGCCGTATGGAATAGGTAGTTTTATCATACTTTAATAATTGATACTAAAATCAGGATCAACATGTTTTTTTATTAATTCTCTAATTTCTTCTATGCTAAGCCATTTATCGTTAGTACCACTATTATATTTGAACCCGAACGGAACTCTTTTTGCATTATGTTTTTCTTGATATTTAATAATTTCATTATCGCCGATTGGTGGTGCAATGATATAATAATCGCCTGCATCAATTGTACTATAACTATCGTGCTCGGTAATCATTTCTTCATGTATTTTCTCGCCGGGTCGTATGCCTACAATTCTTTTTTCTATACCAGGGGCAATTGCCTCTGCTACATCAAGAATTCGGTAAGATGGTATTTTAGGTACAAATATTTCTCCACCTATCGATTGTTGAATAGCAAGTAATACAAGCTCAACACCTTGTTCCAGAGTTATGTTAAATCGAGTCATTTCTGGATGAGTTATAGGTAAAAAACCTTTTTTTCTATGTTCAATAAAAAAAGGTATTACAGACCCTCTACTGCCCATTACATTTCCATAACGTACAACAGAAAAACGTATGTCTCTTTTGCCTTTTATGTTATTAGCCGATATAAATAGTTTATCACTACAAAGTTTTGTTGCTCCATATAAATTTATGGGTGATGCAGCTTTATCAGTCGACAAAGCTACAACATTTTTTACACCAGTATCAAGGGCAGCATTTATTACATTTTCTGCACCAATAATGTTTGTTTTTATAAATTCCATTGGATTGTATTCTGCTGTAGGTACTTGTTTTAATGCTGCTGCATGGACAATTATTTCTATACCGTCACAAGCTCTTTTAAACCGCTCCCCATCTCGAATGTCGCCTATAAAATATCTTATTCCATCGTATTTTGATTTTGGAAATTCTTGCGACATTTCGAATTGTTTAAGCTCATCTCGCGAAAAAACTACTAAACGTTTAACATTAGGCCATCTTTTTAAAACAGTTTCAACAAATTTTTTTCCGAATGAACCTGTACCACCTGTTACAAGTATCGATTTTCCATTTAAATCAAGTTTAGAAGCTTGTATCATATTTATTCCATTTTATATCTTTTAAATGCATCTATATATGAACCTGGTGTAGCATTATAAATATTGATACCTTTCTTTTGTGCATAATAATCTATTTCAAAATAGCCTTTAAAAGCATAAATAAATTTTTGAAGCACTTCATGAAGTTTTCGTGTTCCTTTTAGTTTATTCATAGGTTGTGGTTTAGAAATATTTTCATCATAAAAATGTTTCTGATTGACCAGAACTCTGTTATTTTCATCAACACTTATTTCTTTTAACCAAGAATGATCTGCTCCCCAGATATAAATATTTTTATAACCCATTTTAATAGCTAACATCAACGAAGGAATCAAAACATTGTGAGGACGTGGCATACCAAGTTGTAAATCAAAACATAATCTTTTGAACCAATTGAAACCTTCAATAGGCGTAGGATTATAATAAGATATTTTAATATTTTGATTGCTATTTAAATGAGTTCGCCAGTTTTTATACTTCTTAGCCTGATAAGGTATCCACATAAATAATTGCCAGTTAGTTTTTTTAGCTAAATTACTAAAAAGCTCGGAACTTAATTTTTGATAAGGCTCAATTGCATCTTCTCGCCATAATTCAGGTGCCGATATAACATAATGACGTGGTTTAAGATTCTCGAAATACGAAGTATTAGGGAAAAAATTAACGCAAAGTAACTCTTTATTTTTAGTAAAATATAAATGCTTTTCGATAGAAGAATTAAGAGACGGGCCATTTGCCAATATTAGCAAATCTTCATAATTTATTTGAACTTTAGAAAATTTCTTTATACGAGTTAAAAATATTATCCTAATAACGGAAACAAATGTTTGAGCTAAATTTGTTATTACAAAGTATAATTTTTCAATCATCATTCATTAATTGAATAAATATATTTTCCAAATCAAGGTTTTGTTTTAAATAAGCAATAAGTTCATTCACGTGAACATTATCCTGGTGCATTGTATCGCGATGTCGAACTGTAACTATGTTATTTTCTAATGTATTTTGGTCAATTGTAACACATAACGGTGTTCCAATAGCATCTTGTCGACGATAACGCCTACCTATGGTGTCTTTTTCGTCATATTGACAATAAAAATATGGCTGTAAGAGCTTCAGAATTTCACGAGCTTTTTCGGGCATATTGTCGCGTTTTACAAGTGGCAATACGGCTACTTTTATAGGTGCAAGTATGTATGGAAGTCGTAATACAGTTCGTTCGGTGCCATCGGGTAGTTTTTCTACTTGCAAAGCATAACTCAATATTGCTAAAACCATTCTATCCAGTCCTATAGAAGTTTCTATGACATAAGGAACATAACTTTCGTTTGTTTCTGGGTCGAAATACTGCATCTTCTTTCCACTATATTTTTGATGAGCCGATAAGTCGAAATCTGTTCGCGAATGAATACCTTCTAATTCTTTATAACCGAATGGGAAAAGAAATTCTATATCGGTAGCGGCATTAGCATAATGAGCTAATTTTTCGTGGTCGTGGTAACGATAATAATTTTCGGGAATACCGAGTAATTTATGCCATTTAAGCCTTTTATTTTTCCAATATTCAAACCAATAAAGTTCTTCGCCGGGTTTAACAAAAAATTGCATTTCCATTTGCTCAAATTCACGCATTCTAAAAATAAACTGCCTTGCAACAATTTCATTTCTAAAAGCCTTTCCTACTTGAGCAATACCGAAAGGTATCTTCATTCGGCTTGTTTTGTAGACATTTAAAAAATTCACAAAAATACCTTGAGCTGTTTCTGGACGCAAATAAACAATATCTGCATCATCATTAACCGACCCCATTTGCGTAGAAAACATTAAGTTGAATTGCCTAACATCAGTCCAATTTGAAGTTCCAGAAACTGGGCAAACAATTTTTTCTTCTATAATAATATTTTTAAGTTCAGTAAAATTATTTTCTTCTAATGCTTTAATGAAACGAGAATGAAGATTATCATATTTATTTTTGTATTCTACAATTTTGGGATTAGTTTGTATAAAAAATTCTTTATTAAACTTATCACCAAATCGTTTTTCAGCCTTTTCTATTTCTTTATTTATTTTATCGATAATTTTTTGTAAATGTTCTTCTATAAGCTGGTCGGCACGATATCTTTTTTTTGAGTCCTTATTATCTATAAGTGGGTCATTAAAAGCATCGACGTGTCCGGAAGCCTTCCATACCGTAGGGTGCATAAATATAGCCGCATCAATACCAACGATATTTTCGTGTAATTGGACCATACTACGCCACCAATAATCGCGTATATTATTTTTTAGTAGCACACCCATTGGTCCATAGTCGTAAACTGCCGATAAACCATCGTAAATCTCGCTTGAAGGATAAATAAATCCATATTCTTTTGAGTGACTAATCAAATTTTTAAATAATTCTTCCTGATTCATAGCTCCTTTTTTTATAATGCAGAAGTAAATTGTTTTAAGAATCTAATATCGTTTTCTGAAAATAATCTAATATCGTTTACTCTATACTTTAAATTAGCAATTCTTTCAATTCCAAGTCCGAAGGCAAATCCTGAATATTCTTTAGAAGAAATATTGCAATTTTCAAGTACATTTGGGTCGACCATGCCGCAACCGAGTATTTCTACCCAACCTGTATATTTACAAAATGCACAACCTGTTCCACCACAGAGGTTACAAGAAATATCCATTTCTGCAGAAGGCTCGGTAAAAGGGAAATACGAAGGCCTCAAGCGAATATTTGTATTTTCACCAAACATTTGTTGTGCAAAATAAAACAGTGTTTGCTTTAAATCGGCAAATGATACTTTTTTATCGATGTATAATCCTTCGATTTGATGAAAGAAACAATGAGCACGAGCCGATATAGCTTCATTTCTATATACTCTTCCAGGCATAATTATTCTTAATGGTGGTTTATTTTTTTCCATTTCGCGAATTTGAACAGACGAAGTATGAGTTCTTAAAAGAATATCGGGATTTCGCCTAATAAAAAACGTATCTTGCATGTCTCGAGCTGGATGGTCAAAAGGAAAATTTAAAGCAGTAAAAACATGCCAATCATCTTCTATTTCTGGTCCTTCGGAAACAACAAAGCCTATTCTCTCGAATATCTCAACAATTTCATTTTTTACAATGCTTATAGGGTGCCGACTTCCTAATTGAACAGGATAAGGTGGGCAAGTTAAATCAATATTTTCATTTTTTGTATTTACCGATTGAAACTTTTTTTTGTGTTCTTCATATTTAGAGTTTACTTCATTTTTAAGAACATTTAAAATTTGTCCAACTTCTTTTTTTGCTTCTTTAGGAATATTCTTAAATTCTTCGAAAAGTTCATTTAATTTTCCTTTTTTCGATAAAAATTCTGTCCTAAAAGCTTCAAGTTCTTCTGCAGTTTGTATATTAGTATTTCTTACTTTTTCTAACAGTTCTTCAATAATTTTTTTCATAAACATTTATTCTTCTATATAAATAAACATTCTTATATCTTCAAGTGGTCGATCATTTTTGTCAGTAGGAACTTTTGCAATACTATCAACAACATTTAATCCTTCAATCACTTCTCCGAACACAGTATAGGAGCCATCAAGATGTGGAGCACCACCTATTGTTGTATATATTTTACGTTGCTCATCGTTAAACTTAAATCTACCAATTTTATCAAGTTCTTTATCGGCAATTTGTTGAGTCTCTTTCATAAAATCGTTAACAGCATTAGGATTTCCTGATTTAATCATAGAATCCAATTTATGTTTCATCCAGCTATGTTCAGGTTTATTCATAAGCTGGCCAAGAATCTGATTTCTTTTGCTAAGATTAATTTTTTGTTCTAACTCATTAAGTTCTTCGTTTGTAAAAACCTTTCCCTGGACTATATAGAATTGTGAACCGGAAGATGATTTTGTTGGGTTGATTGCATCTGATTGACGTGCAGCTGCCAAAGCACCTCTTTTATGATACAAATTTGGAACAATTTCAGCCGGTATCGTATAACCAGGACCACCATTACCCAGTATTTGACCTGGTAAAGCATTTTTTGAATCCGGATCACCGCCCTGAATCATAAAAGTATTTATAACTCTATGAAATAAAAGACTATCGTAATATTTTTCTTTTACTAATTTCAAAAAATTATCTCTGTGATTAGGAGTTTCGTTATATAATTTTAATTTAATGAGTCCAAATTTAGTTTTAATGACAACTATTGGTTCCTTAGGAGTGAATGAAGTTGTTAACAAGAATATAAATACAAGTAAAAATAATGTTTTTAATACCTTCATAAAACTATATTTAGTGCAAAATTATATGATAATTTGTTCTTATAAAAATTAAAATTACGACTTTTGTAAAAATAAATGGAGACCTTTGCAAGGCGATTAACAATGTTTTTGTTACGCCATTGCAAGCGAACGTAGTGAGCGAAGCAATCGACCAGAACGCCTTATAACAACAGGAATGTGCAATGAGGAGATTGCTTCGTCGCTTCACTCCTCGCAATGACGGGAAAGGGGCGTCATTGCAAGCCACCTTTCCCTTTTCGTCATTGCGAGCGAACAACCCTATTTCGTCATTGCGAGCCTGATGGTAATCAGGCGAAGCAATCCCCCCATAACGCCTAACACCAACAGGAATGTGCAACGAGGAAATTGCTTCACGCCAACACACTTGCCAACCCTTGCGGTTCGCAATGAGATTGTGGAGTGTTTGGGAGATTGCTTCGTCGCTTCGCTCCTCGCAATGACGAGAAAAAAGAGACTCACAATGACGGGAAGAAAGGGAGTCACAATGACAGGAAGAAAGGGACTCGCAATGCCGTGAAGGGAGGAACCTGCAATGAAAAAATGGAAAGTATTTTTGTAACTGAAATAATTTGTTACTTCAAAAAAATCTTTAAGTTTTTTAAAGGTGTCAAATGAAAATAAAAAAATTTTACATTTCCGTTTTTTACAAAATTAAGTTTTCAAATCGTCTTAAATTTTTATTTCTTCCTTATTATAAATATTCCATCTCTTATAGGTAATAAAATTTTTTCCAGTTCGTCATTTTCAGCAATAATTTTATTAAATTCTCTTACAGCTTTGGTGTTCTCGTCGTTTTCGATTTTATCAATTACTTTTCCATTCCATAAAACATTATCGGCAATAATAAAACCGCCTTTTTTAACTTTATTAATAATAACATTGTAATATTCAACATATTCTTTTTTATTTCCATCAATAAATACTAAATCGAAGAGTAAATTTATTTTTGGAACAATTTCTCTTGCGTCGCCTATATGTAAAACAATTTTTTCGGCAAATTGAGATTTATTAATGTAAGAGCGTATAAAATCTACTAATTCGTCGTTTTTTTCAATAGTATGTATTTCACCTTTTTCTTGAATGCCTTCTGCAAGGCATAAGGTCGAATAACCTGTATATGTTCCTATTTCAAGAACATACTTGGGCTTAATCATTTTACTAATCATAGCAAGTAACCGCCCTTGAAAATGTCCAGCGAGCATTCTTGGATTGTAAATCTTTATATGCGTTTCTCTCGACAGTTCTTTCAATAAAGTCGGTTCTTTATCAATATGTTGCTCAATGTAATTATATAATCTCTCATCCATAACTAACTATTTACTTGTATATATTAAGCAACTTAATTTTTCTTCGTCTAATATTTCGTTTGCTATTCGTTGAATATCTTCAGAAGTAACACTGTTAAGTTCTTCAATAATAGAATTATAATCGTCAATTTTGTTGAAAATTAAAAAAGATTTAGCAACATTTAATGAATAACTTTCTTGATTATCGTAAGATAAGGCTAATTGTCCTTTAAATTGCTCTTTTGCTTTATTAAGTTGCTGCTTAGACAATGGTATATTTCGTAACCTTGTTAATTCATCCTTTACAAGCTTTATTGACTTTGAAAGGTTATCTTTATCAGTTGCAAAATAAATATAAAAAATTCCAGAATCTGAATAAGGTGTATAACCCGATTCTATTAAATATACCAAGCCATTTCTTTCTCTTAAATTAAGATTAAGTCGGCTCGACGAACCTACACCAAGTATATTATTTAGCAAATGCAAACCTAATCTATTTTTATTTTTGAACGAATATCCAATATTGCCAATTATACAATGCGATTGGTGTATTTTTTTCTCAATGACTTTTTCTTTCGGTACATAATTCTCAAACTTCTTTCTTTTCCAATTCCTAAAAGAAGATGGAATGTCTTGAAAGTATTTTACAAAATTCTTTAAAGCCTTTTCTTGATCAATATTACCAGTTGTACAAATAACAATTTGGTCGGTATTATATGTTCTTTTGCAAAATTTTGATATTATTTCATTATTGAATTTTCTAATGCTTTCTTTAGTCCCTAAAATATTTCTTGCTAATGAATGACCATCAAATATTATTTCTTCAAAATCGTCATATATGAGTTCATAAGGAGAGTCGTAATAAGAGTTTATTTCGTCTATTATTACTTTTTTTTCAAGGGCAATTTGGTTATCCGGAAAAGTTGAATTAAAAATAATATCGCTTATCAATTCAAGCGTTCTGCTAAAATATTGAGGTAAGAACGATGCTATTATACACGTATCTTCTTTTGATGTATAAGCATCCATTTCTCCACCTACACTTTCAATTCTATTTAAAATTTGAAAAGAATTTCTTTTTTTAGTTCCTTTAAACATTAAATGTTCAATAAAATGAGCAAGGCCATGTTCATCCAATTTTTCATCTCTTGAGCCAGTATTTATTATTGCTATTGTATGTGCAATGACTCTATCAGACGGCAAATGTATATAACGAATTCCATTAGGTAAACTGTGATAATAATAATTTGTTTTCATCGAAACAAAGTTAGTTATTTGTTTTATGAAAATAAAAAAGGCTGCCCTTTTAAGACAGCCCCTTTTATTTAAAATTAAAACTTAAATCAAGGTTTATTCAACTAACATTTTCTTTGTTATGCTTGTATTGTTTGCTGTAACTGTATAGAAATAAATACCACTTCCAAGATTGCTTACATTGAGGTTAATTATATTTTTACCTGCACTAAGTTTACCTTTGTTAATTTCCATTACTTTTTGACCCATTACGTTGGTAACAGTAACTGTCACATTAGAAGCTTCTGGCAATGTTACAACAATTTGAGTATAGTCTTTTGCAGGATTTGGATTGTTCTGTTCAACTTTTAAGCTAGTATTGTATTTGTTAATATTATAAGATGTAATACAACTTCCAGTTATTGTTGATGGAGAAATGGTTTCTGTGAAATCAGCAGGTGTAATTCTTAAATTTCTTAAATAATAATGTTTTTTTGGTTCTATAGGTTGAGTACTTTCATAAACATCAATGAAGCTCAATGGAATAATATAGTCATTACCATCTTTTATTGCATATCTTGATGTATTAACAAAGTAGAATATACCGCCTTCTCCTTCGCTAAAATTAATCGGTGGAGTTGCTTTCCAATTTTCAAAGTCAAATGCACGAATTTTAATATCCGACATAGTATTTATTGTATCGAACTGTGGATCAGTATCTGTCCAAATAGCAAATACAATAGGCTTATCAGGTGCAGTAGTAATGTTTAAAAAGTGTTCCCAACCTATACCACCATCGCTATCATAGAATGGTGAGTTGTCATCAGGAACAACTTTAGATTTTATAGTATCAACAAACTGAACATCCCATGTAAATGTATTATTAATAGGATCGAAACCTGTTGTATAAACATCAAATAATAATGTTGGATGATTTGCATAAGAATAACCAAGCGAATCGGGATGTTTAGAATATCTGCCGCTTATTATAGCAAGGAAATGTAAACGACCGTTAACATCAATAACACCGGGTGAATAATTATCGTCAACAGAAGAACCTCCTTCGAAGAATGGACGATATTCCCATAACTCAGGATTATTAGGATGTTCTATTAATGATTGACGTACAGGCCAAATGTAATCTGTTAAATTACTTAAAGTATGCCAACAACCACTAGCATTTGCAGCAATCCAATCTTGTCCGCCATTCCAGGTACTCCAAACTATTGGTGTGCTAGTTTCTAGGTAAGGATCGAATTCTTGTTCTGCACCAAAGCACCATACATAACCACTTTGACCATAATAATCAAATACGTTATTCCAATTGAACCACCAATCTATTGTTGCATTTGAAAATTGACGCATTTTCCAATTTCGTCTGAACCAATAAACGGTATCTACATTGAAACCATTAATTCCTGAATCAAAAACTAATTTTCTTACATAAGCAGTATCGTACCATGTTTGACCTGAATTTGTTTTTAAACTACCAGTCCAGAATGTTCCATTTCCACCACTTAAATTAATTCGTTCTAACTGATTTGTGTGTAAAGGTGGTACATGGTTTGGTACAAAATTAGATCCGTCTATTTTCTTAGAATCAAAGTACATAAAATTCCACCCAGCACCATCTGTTATAGGACCATTAATTAATACATAAGCTTCGTTTGGATCTTGATTGCCCAAAGGATTGTAAATAATGCCATTAGGATAACGATATCTATGATTACCTTGCATAATGAAATCAACAGAATCGGTCCAGGTTTGGCCTTTGTCTAATGACATTATACAACGAATATCATTACCTGTTCCACCCCACGGTCCACCAGCTCTGTGTGTGTGCATAACAATATTAAGTTCAGGGTTATAATCTAACTGATAGTTAGGTTCATAAATTAACGTGTAAGCATTTGTACTTGTACCAATTAAAACATAGTCTATTTGTTTACTATGAGCTCTTGTTGGTTTGTTAATAGGTAAAAATGGTCCTATAGGCTCTTTGTCTATTTTAGCCGTTATTGGCTTAAATTTAAAATCTGTTGCTTTTTTTAAAGCATACTTTTGTGCTTGTAAACTAAACACAAAGCACGAAACCACAAAAATTAGTAATACTCTTTTCATAACTCTTTAATTTTAGTTAGACATAAATTTTATGCAAATTTATAAATAAATTTTTTTTCATACTAAATTTTTGACGAAAAAAATTATTTTTTTGTTGCAAGTGTATAAAATTTTTATCGAATAATTTTATTAGTTCTGTATTTAAATGAATAGTTTGCAAAATTTAGTAATTTAATATAAATTTGTGTTTAAAATAAAATTTCACAAATCAATTTTATGAAAGAATATAGAAAAAAAGTGTGTGAGTGTTTTGATAAAGTAAAACCATTATTTTCGGTATTAAACGATGAAGAACTTGATTTTTTAAGTCGCCATAATGCTTGTTTGCAAGTTAAAAAAAATGAAATAATCTTTAAAGAAGGTGAACGACCGACAGGACTTATTTGTTTATCCGAAGGGAAGGTTAAGGTTTATAAAGAAGGATTTGGAAATCGAGAACAAATTATACGTTTAGCAAAACCTGTAGGTTTTATAGGTTATCGAGCTTTATTTGCAGAAGAGAATTATTTAGCTTCTGCAATGGCTTTAGAAAATTCTGTGATTTGCATAATTGAAAAGGATGCTTTTTTCCAAGTATTGCAAAAAAATTCTAAACTCGCAATGCAAATTATTAAGTCTTTAGCTACAGAACTTGGTTTTTCTAATAGTAGATGCGTAACTTTAACTCAAAAACATGTAAGAGGTCGATTAGCCGAAGCTTTACTAGTGCTTATGGATACATACGGGCTTGAAGAAGACGGTATGACTATAAGCGCTTTCCTATCGAGAGAAGATATTGCAAGTTTAAGTAATATGACCAATTCCAATGCAATTAGAACATTACGACAATTTGTAGAAGAAAACGTTATTGCAGTTGAAGGAAAAAAAATAAAAATACTTAATCTGGCAAAACTTGAAAGAATAAGTGAATTAGGCTAATTTTTCACTCTACTCATAAAAACAAATAAACAATTACATCCAAATTTTACACTCATAAAAGCATGATACCAGAAACCATTCGACCGGTATAACCATTAATGCTATTTCGAGCAGAAAAAAACATATAACTATTACATTTAGTACATAAATCGCAACGAGCAATATTTTGAGGTAATATATTCTTATTTAATAAGCTATATTCTATTGCCTTATCCATGTCGTAATAAACTTTATTGTTTCTAAAAGTTATTAGACTTTTATAAAATTTTCCGAACGACTTCTTAACTAAGTCAACAACATCATCTTTTACCTCATAGCAGCATTTCTTAATAGAAGGCCCTATTGCAACCTTAATATCTTTATATCTGCAACCATATTCAAACATTTTTTCTATTGCTATGGCTGTAATATGTTTAATTGTCCCTTTCCAACCAGAGTGAACAATAGCAGCTATCTTTTTTTCAGGATCGTATAAAAACACTGGAACACAATCGGCAGTTAAAATGCAAGCACAAATATTCTTTTCAAATAAAACAAAACCATCATTGTTTGGGATCGCAGTTTCTTTAGAAAGACTTCCTTTGCCAACATCAAGCTTTGAAATAATATGTATGTTTGAACTATGAGTTTGTCGAGAAAAAACCATTTGATTTATTGAAAATCCTAATGCTTCTGCTACTAATTTTCGGTTTTGTATAACATTCTCTACAAAATCTGTTTCAACAAATCCTAAATTCAAACTTGCTTGTGGATGACCGCTATTTCCACCTATACGCAACGTTGAAAAGTGCAGAAAATCCTTATAATCTTCGTAAAACAAAAACTGTATATATGATATCCTACCACTATATTTAATTGTGTAGTCTTTCACCTCATTTTATAAAAATAATATACTTTTTAAAAGGTTAAAAATAGAAGGACTTTAAATATAGTTTTTTTATTATTCCTTAAAACCAATAAGTATAGATACGCAACCAGTAGGAGCAACAGCAACATCTTCATCTAAAGGTGGTACCCTAACCTGAACAATCAATTGTTGCGTAGCATTTGAATGAAAATCCCAGTAATTTACATAGTCATGGTCTTTATTATAAAAGATAGTATTTCTTTCTGAATCAAGCAGTTTAAATTCTACTTTACCAAGATTATCTTGCGAGCAAACAAATAACCTATAATCCTGGCCTTTGTAAAAAGTAACAACTAATTCTGCCACATCTCCAGGTGAAAGAACCGCCATATTTAGCTGACCGTTATAAGTAAAAGGTTTTATTTGAGGTACACATTCTTTTTTTGTAAAACCCTTACATTGAGAATATGCACTATACGACAAAAATCCAGCTATTAAAATAAATATAATTTTTTTCATAGCATTAAGGCTTTATTAGGTTTATACGTATTTGTTTTGCTAAGGTTTTAATTTTTTCAAATGTTTCTTTTTTAAAATCAACTTTAGCAACGCTATAAATTGTTGTCAATTTCTTTTGCGGATCAGTTTTTACATCGCCTTTTATATATTCAATGTTAACTTCTTCGTAAACTTTCTTTAGCTTTTCTAATTCTGGAATGTAAGATTGTAATTCTTTATCTTCGGGATAAGATTTTAAAAGTTCGATTAAATTACTCAAGGAAAACTTTTGTTCGCCAATACGTTCTATAATTTCTTTATTTGACGGATTATCATAATCAGCAATTTGTGTTGCTATGAATAACGATTCAATCCATCCTCCCATAAGAACGAAAGTAGCAATGTTGCCTCTTCCATTATCTTTAAGATAAGTGTCGGTAGATGCATAAGTATCAGAAATTATTTGCAATAATGAATCTTTATTTTCAATGTTTTTTTCCATTCGTTGAATAGCTTTTGAACCTTGTTCTTGAGGTATTTCAATAGCATCACAAAGTTTTTTTATTGCGGTTAAGTAATTCATGGCTAACTGAATTTGCTCAAAAAGGCGAACATACGATAAATCTGCACCATAAACACCAAGCATAATAGCTTGCTTATTCTGAGAAATGTATTTTTCAACATTTTTATATGAACACAATATGTCGCCTTTAAAAATTGCTCCACTTCTTTGAATAACACTTGACATTTCTATTGGAGAAGGAACATTATAAAAAATTTTTTTAACTTTAGTAGTATGTGTTGTATCTATTTTAGAATAGTTAGTACTATCAGTTCCTTCATTCTGATTATTGCTTTTATTTTGACAACTAGCAAAAACAAGTATTATTAAAAATAAACTAAAAATTCGGTTCATATCTTAAATTTTTATGTTACAATATTACAAAATATTTTTTTTAGAAAAAATTTTTTTATAAAAAATTAAAATAATCATTGCACCAATTGTAATAGCAGAGTCGGCTATATTAAACACTGGCTGAAAAAAAACAAAATCTTCATTTGCCCAAAAAGGGAACCATGAAGGAAATTTTCCTTCTATTATTGGAAAATACAACATATCAACAACTTTACCTTGTAAAAAGCTACCGTATCCGCCTTCGGGAGGAAATAACTGGGCTAATTTACCTTCACTACTAGAATATATAAGTCCATAAAATAGGCTGTCGATAATATTACCAATAGCACCTGCTAAAATTAATGAAATTGCAACGATATAAACAATTTTTTCGCTTTTTTTTATTAATTTTATCAAATACCATCCTATTAGTACTGAAGCAAATATTCTTAATAAAGTTAAGATAATTTTACCAATTTCATTATCAACTATTGTAATACCAAAAGCCATTCCTGTATTTTCGACAAAATAAATGTAAAACCAACTAAAAATTTTATAGCTTTCGCCCAAAATAAAATGGGTCTTTACATACCATTTTAGTAACTGATCAAAAATAACTACTATAATAACAATGGTTGAAGCAATTATTAATCTTTTTTGCATAATTTACATAATTTTATTTAGTTCTTCAAGCTGACTAGCTTTGCTTACAGTTCTAATTCTTTTTGCTGTTTCTGTGTAATATTGATGTTTTCGAATAAACTCATATTGTAATTTATTCCACTCTTCGATAGATCGAATTTTACCTTGTTCGTGCAATTCTTTATAAAGGTTTTGAGATATTGGAATAAAATCGCTTCTACCTAAATAATCTAAGTCAGCATCGCAAATTATCATTTCTAACTTATCTTTTGGATCTGGTGGAAATTTTGTTGCAAGAATCAGTCTACAAATAGTATCAATTTGCTGTTGAGTATATCTATATTGTGGCAAAATTTCGCGGGCAAGTTTAGCACTATTTTGTTCATGATTGTTATATTCTTTTAAAAAACCTGTATCGTGAAACAACGCAGCTGTTTTAAGTAATAATATTTCCTCGCGAGATACTTTTTCGCCCAAACCAATCATTTCAACTTGAATAATAACATCTATAGTATGCTTTACATTATGATAGTAATAATTTTTAGGCAATTCATTTTCTAATTTATTAAGTATAAATTCTTCTAAGTCTTCGTATACTAAAAATTGTAGCTTTAGTTTGAATTGTTCATTTGGTTCGTTAGGATTATTAGGCATTGCTAATTCAGGTCTAATAGATTTTACAAAATACATATCTATTTCACCTTTATATTTTACCGGGAGCTTACCCCTGTATTCGCATACAAAAAAATCTTTAACCTTAGCATAAGTATCGCCCGATATATTTATTTCGTTAGCAACTCCCGAGGATTCCATCCTTGAAGCAATATTAACCGTATCGCCCCATATATCGTAAGTAAACTTTTTACTCCCAACAATGCCTGCAACAACAGGTCCGCTATGAATTCCTATTCTAATTGCCCAATCATATTTAAAAACGTCTCTATTATTTTTAATAAATTCCTGCATTTTAAGCGCAGCAAGTGTAATATCAACAGGATTGGTTCTGTTGGGTTTAGGCAAACCACCTGCACACATGTATGCATCGCCTATTGTTTTTATTTTTTCTAAATTATATTTATCGCAAATCTCATCAAATTTATTAAAAACAGTGTTTAATTCATCTAAAAGCATATCTGGCAACATATTTTCTGTAATATGCGTAAATCCTTGAACATCGGTAAAAAGAACTGAAACGAGTTTATATTTTTTTCTTACTGGCTTATTATTCCTTAGTTCTTTTATTGTTTCTTCGGGTAAAATATTCTTTAACAATTCTTCTGCTCGTTCTTTTTGTTCAGCAAGCTCTCTGGTTCTTTCATTTAATAATGCTGATAGCTTATGTTTTTCTTGGGCAAAAACTTCTAATCGCCAATAATATATAGTTAAAATCAAAACTATAGCAAACAAAACATAAAAAACATAAGCAAACCATGTTCTATAAATTGGTGGTAATATCTTAATTGAAATAGAAATAACATTCGATACATTACCATATAAATTTTTGGCTTTAACATAAAAAGTATAATTCCCTTCAGACAAATTAGTATATTCTTTAAAAGTTGAAGAAGTCCATTCAGACCATTTTTTGTCAAAACCTTCTAAAAAATACTGATATTGAATATTATTATTTGCTTCGTAATAAGGTGCTATAAATTGAAATAATATGTTATGATTTTTATATTCAATTTCTATTGGTTTATTATTAGAAATATCTCTTAAAGGCAACGTATCTTTACCGGCAATTATTGAATAAAAATAGATTTTTAAAATTGTGGTGTCTTGAGTTTGTTTTTTTGCATCAAAGCGAATCAAACCATCAAAACAACCGAACCATGTTACAGCATCTCGGTCTGGATAAATAGACTCTATTGTAAAATCTTTTATAATCTTAAAAGGTGTTTTAATTATTTTATAAACATTATTGCCATAATAAAAAGCCACTCCTGTTTCTTTTTCAAACACATCTTCCTTTCCACTACTAAACCATATATTTTTATATTTATCCTCTTTTAAAGGGTATATCCATCTATTGGCTGTAACTAAAAGTGTGTCTTTGATAAATTTGTTATTGTTGCTATCGATTATAAACGGTCCTTTTTGAGTACTTATGATTACTCCTCTTGATGTACTGTAAACATCTGCCCAGCCAAAATTTTCGGGTAGTCCATGCCCTCCTTTGAATTGCCATACTGACAAAACTGAATCC
>Ga0272449_1001824_pt1 | contig 20966 bp, 17 predicted proteins | sample YNPCB0241_FD_198679 | JGI IMG/M metagenome (GOLD analysis project Ga0272449, IMG submission 198679) | Hot spring sediment microbial communities from Yellowstone National Park, WY, United States - YNP-CB-024-1 | ecosystem: Environmental > Aquatic > Thermal springs > Hot (42-90C) > Sediment... | reverse complement strand
TCAGCGCTCCCCAGGCAAGAATAGAATCTGCACAGACTGCCCCGCAGCCTTCTGCGACAGTATCTTCACCCTGGCCATCGCCAGCACAAAACAGCACTCCTTTTTCGGGACCCATACAGAGTAGCAAGTCTAGCGAGCAGGACCTATTCAGTGAAGACCTCAAGCCCGAATTAGAGATGCAATCCGAAGAGGTAATCCAGAAGACAAGAGAAGAACTATTCTCAAAGCCAGAGAATATATGGTATGACAGCTCCGTTCAACCTCCACCCGTTCCACCTCAGGTTGCAGTCCCACCACCCATACCCCCTGCCACTGCCGTTCCACCACCTATCCCCCAGAATGTCCCACCTCCTCTACCGTTTTCAGCCCCTGCACCTCAATCGGGTTATGTATCAGCCTCCTCCAGCATACAGATAGACTCCTCACTTATTACGCCTGATGCACCAAAGATACCTATCTCTACGCCTTCCATCCCGGAACCACCATCAACGCCATTTGAGGAGAAGATTGAACTTGCCACAGAGGTCAGCACCCCTGCCCCCGCCACTATCGCAACTGAAGAAAAGCCCCCTACACCACAAGAAGAGAAGGTAGAGAAGGTAAAGAGAGTTTCCACAGCAGACAAAGGGGATGTAATACTCCTGACCACACAGGCACATCCACCCAGAAGGATCTCAATCACCCTGCCTGCCATCTCCCTCATAGTACTTGCCTGCATAGCGGGTTTTATCTATTATCAGATTGTAGTGAGTTCATCAAAGACGGAATTTATAAAAGACCTCAAAAGCACACCTACCCTCGGTGCTATCCCTCCACCCACTCAGACAAATCAAAACAAGTCCGATATAGCCACCTCAAATCCTCAGGATAATCAATCCTCATCTTCAACAAAAAGTTCAAAAGTACCAATAAAGGCAAAGAGATCAGCCCTCGAACACTACAAGAGGGGGAATCAATACTTTATGGAGACCAAATACGAGCAGGCAAGGGATGAGTACGCAATGGCTATAGCGGCGGATCCGACATTTGGGCTTGCATATAGAGGGCTTGGTACCACATACGCCAAGCTCGGTCAGCCAGACCTGGCTGTGAAGAACTACGAAAAGTACATTGAACTGATGCCCAATGCCACTGATGTAGAGCAGGTAAAATCTATAATAAAGCAATACTACGGGAAGTAATTACTGATTGAAATTAACCAAATCTTTATACATAGCAAACACCTTATTAAAGATTACAGGCATATAATCCAGTTAGGAGACAGGAGATGGATCTATGAAGTACACAATATTTATACTAGATGACGAATCAGATATAGTTGAACTCCTCAGGGTAAATCTGGAAAAGAACGGATATACTACAAAGGGATTTTATGACGGGGAGAGTCTTCTACAGCACATCAGAAATGGGAAGAACACCCCCGACCTGTTTATCCTCGACATAATGCTACCTGGCATAGATGGTATTGAGGTGGCAAAGGAGATCAGGCAGAATAGGAATACCTCCAATACCCCTATAATCTTTCTGAGCGCACGAAATGAGGATATAGATCGCATAATGGGACTCGAGATTGGAGGGGATGATTATATTACAAAGCCATTCAATATAAGAGAACTTCTGGCAAGGGTCAAGGCGGTTCTCCGCCGTAGCAGGGGTGAGGAAAAGAGCAGTGAAGTTATATCTATTGGAAACATACTAACAATCGACCCGCTCAAATTCGAAGTTTATGTAAAGGGCAGGAAAGTAGAACTTACGACAACAGAATTTAGGATACTATACATTCTTGCCCGGAAACCGGGCTGGGTATTTTCGAGGGAGAAACTTCTAACCGAATTGTGGGGGAATGAGAAGGTAGTAATCGACAGGACCATAGATGTACATATAAAGAATCTACGAGACAAACTCAAGGAGGGCTCACACCTTATTCAAAATATCAGAGGAGTAGGATACAAAATCGAGGTATGAGGATTACCTTCCACAATAAGATATTCATATGGCTCACAATACCCTTTCTGATCGCAACATTACTATTGATTTTGATTATTCGATCCTATTCCATTTCACACTTGAAAGAGATGATCTTCAAGGAGATGCTCCAGCAGGCACTCCTGATAAAAAAATTATATTTAAAGACAGATATCGAGGCCATCAATGGTGCACTCGCCGACATCAATAAAGATACCAACTCCAGATACAGATTAACGATAATCTCTCATAGCGGGAAGGTGATATATGACTCAGAAAAAGACAGTTCTTCAATGGAAAACCATAGCGACAGGCCTGAGATAGTTACAGCACTCAATGGTGGTACAGGTTTCTCCGAGAGCTTCAGCCATACCCTTAACACAGAAATGGCGTATCTGGCTATACCTATTCATCAGCAGGACACTATAACCGAAGTAATAAGAATTAGCATTCCACTACACGACATAAACGAAAAGATTCAACAGATTACAAAACCAATATTAATATATGCAACAATCATCATAATGTTGACATATATCATCCTCTATTTAATCACCTTGAAATCTGTAAAACCTGTTGACGATATGATAGATGTTGCGAGGAGAATCAATAAGGGAGACCTTTCATCGAGATTACTGGTGCCGCCCAACAAAGACTATGAAATCCTATACAACACCCTCAATGATATGCTCGAACGACTTCAGCACCTGATATCCGAACAGAAGAGACAGAAAGATGAACTCCACTCTATAATCTCATCACTTAGTGAAGGTCTAATTATTGTAGATAGAGACTTCAAGATCATACTTGCAAATAACAGCTTTACCAAACTGCTCGGTATCAACAACAAGGAAATAACAGGCAAGTTCATATACGAGGTAATAAAATCTCCCGAACTGCTTACCCTTATAAAGAATACTTTCGAAAAGAGGTACAGTAACACAGTAGAAATAGACCACAATTCCACATCTCTATACATAAGTTCATCATATGATGAAACCGATGATGCAGTAATACTACTATTATACAACATATCACGTATCAAGAACCTCGAGATCTACAAGAGAGATCTGATTCTCAACATAAGCCACGAACTGAAGACCCCCCTCACAGCAATCATTGGATTTGCGGATACCTTATACGAGGACACGGAAGACGAGACCAGACGAAGGTATATCAGTATCATAAAAGACCACGCATCACGACTTATGAGTATCATAAACGACCTTACTACTCTATCTTCTCTCGAAAGGGGAATGCACCTTGAGTTATCAGATTCAGTGAATATCAATGAGCTTATCGAAGAGGTATTGCCCATTTATGTAAGTGAGTGTAACAAAAAGAACCTTGCACTGAATACAGAATTTGTGGAACTACCCGATATTACCTGTGATAGAGTCAGGATCCAGCAGGCAATTATAAACCTGATAGACAATGCCATAAGGTACACAGACAGAGGAGAGATACGAATCATTACAGGGGAATCCGATGACTATGTACGGGTAACAGTGGAGGATACAGGGATAGGGATCCCTGAGAGTAGCCTGAACCGGATATTTGAACGATTCTATGTAGTTGACAAATCCAGATCAAGGAAGACAGGGGGGACCGGGCTTGGGCTCTCGATAGTAAAACATATAGTCGAACGACATAACGGTCAGATACTCGTGGAGAGCAAACCTGGGCAGGGATCCAGATTCACCATATTGCTCCCCAAAAAATTAACACAATCTTTAAAAACAACTTAAACTCAACTTACCCAAAATCATTATATTATGTGCGAACTTCAGAAAGGAGGTCTCTTATGAAGTTCGGACTAATTGGTTTATTGACGGCTTTTATTATGCTTGCATTTTCTATGGGAATCAATGCCGAAGACCTGATTGGGGCGGGTGCGACATTCCCTTACCCCCTGTACTCAAAGATGTTCAGCGAATACCAGAAAACAAACAAGATAAATGTAAACTATCAGTCCATCGGCTCTGGCGGGGGGATCAAACAGCTCCTCGAAAAGACAGTAGACTTCGGAGGTTCAGATGCAATAATGACAGACGAACAGCTCTCGAAAGCCCCAAAGATACTGCACATACCAACCTGTCTTGGAGCTGTAGTAGTCACATATAATCTACCTATAAAGTCAGAATTGAAACTCACACCGGAGATAATATCAGATATTTTTTTGGGTAAGATAACAAAGTGGAATGACCCCAGGATTATTGAGATAAATAAAGGTATAGCCCTTCCTGATAAGAATATCACGGTAGTCCACAGGTCAGATGGGTCGGGGACTACGGCAATCTTCACAGACTACCTCTCGAAGGTATCTGAAGAATGGAAGAACAAGGTTGGCAAAGGGACATCTGTCAACTGGCCTGTTGGACTCGGCGGTAAAGGGAATGAAGGCGTTGCCGGGCTCGTCAAACAGGTTCCAAATTCAATCGGGTATGTAGAACTAATATATGCCATTCAAAACAAGATGAGTTATGCCACTATAAAGAACAGGGCCGGGAATTTTGTAAAACCCTCCCTTGAATCCACAAGCAAGGCTGCAGAAACGGAACTCCCCGATGATATGAGAATATCTCTTACAGATACCGATGCCGCCGATGGCTATCCTATTTCTGGATTCACATACATACTCGTATATCAGGAACAGAATTACGATAATAGACCAATAGGCAAGGCAAAGAGTCTTGTAAATCTCCTGAAGTGGATGGTAACTGATGGACAGAAATTTACTACACCACTTCACTATGCACCACTTTCAGAGTCTGCAAAGAATAAGGCATTAAAACTGATAAAGTCAATGACCTACGACGGGAAGCCGATCGAATAATAATGTATAGATTCCTCAAAGACAGAGACGGAGGTGATTTGATCTTCAAATCCCTCCTCTTTTTCTCAGCGATTTTCATACTACTACTCATTGTTGCTATTACGATAACGCTTATAATTCAATCTATTCCGTCAATAAAACACAACGGGTTATATCTTTTATTTGGAGATACATGGGACCCCGTAGCCGAGAAGTACAGCATACTACCTTTCATTATCGGGACACTCATCACTTCTATACTCGCACTTCTGATATCGATCCCGTTCTCACTCTCTGCCTCTCTATTTCTGGGTGAATATCTCGAGGGGAAGAGAATATCCAAGATAATCAAATTTACCATCGATATACTTGCAGGTATCCCGTCAATCATATATGGATTCTGGGGTCTGATGGTACTGGTTCCACTCGTGAGAGCCCTCGAAGAGTTCTTGGGAATTCCACCGTTGGGGATAGGAATATTCACTGCCTCGGTTCTACTCTCGATAATGATCATCCCATACACAACATCGATTGTACGAGAAGTCATAAAACTCGTACCTCAGGATCTGAAAGAGGCCGCATATTCCCTCGGTGCCACAAGATTCGAAGTCGTCAGGGATATCATTATACCATATACAAAATCCGGAATAATCGCTGGCATTCTATTGTCGTTTGGAAGGGCGTTTGGGGAGACAATGGCTGTAACTATGGTAATAGGCAATGCAAACTACATTCCCAAAAGCCTCTTTGCCCCGGCCAACACCATGGCGAGTGTCATTGCAAACGAATTTACTGAGGCCACAACGGATATATACCTATCAACTCTAATAAGTGTTGGATTGATACTCCTGATTATCTCACTAATAATCAATTCGGTAGGCAGGTACATAATAGGGAGATTCTATGTCAGGGGATAGAATGGAATATAAAGGCTTCAGGAGAAGGAGACTCATAGATAAGATATTCAAGGCCACTATATACGGGCTCTCTTTTTTGCTCTTTTTACCCTTATTTCTCATATTCGGATTAATCATAAAAAACGGTATATCTCACATTTCATTGGAATTCCTGATCAACAATCCAAAGCCAGTTGGTGAAGCCGGTGGAGGGATATTGAATGCTATGGTAGGTACACTCATTCTTATGATTACCTCTACAATAATTGCTCTGCCTTTTGGAGTACTTGTCGGGATATTTCTCTCCGAGAACAGCAAACGAAAATATGCACTGGTCATTTCAACCATCGTCGATGTATTCCAGGGTATCCCCTCTATCGTCATCGGTATCGTTGCATATATTTGGATAGTATTGCCATTGAAGAAGTTTTCAGCCCTCTCGGGTGCTGTGGCTCTATCCTTCATAATGTTGCCCACAATAATAAAATCTACCGAAGAGACCTTGAAGATGATACCATACTCACTGAAAGAGGCTGCCTATTCAGTAGGTGCCAATTACCACAGGACAATACTAAAAGTTATCCTGCCCGCATCCTTGTCTGGAATATTGTCCGGAATTCTGGTCTCTATTGCAAGGATTTCAGGAGAGACTGCACCACTACTCTTTACCGCCTTTGGCAGTGATATTCTCGAATACAACATCCTAAAACCGATGGGGTCTCTGCCACTTCTCATATTCAATTATGCAAAGAGCCCATATCCCGAATGGCACGAGCTCGCATGGGCTGCATCTTTGGTCTTGATTACCATAGTATTTATATTTAATCTGATTGCAACTATTGGAGTGAATAGATGGAAGATCAAATTTTGAGTATCAAAAACCTGAATGCATATTTTGGGAACTTCCACGCTGTAAAGAATGTCAGTATGAAGGTATACAAGAACAGCATCACCGCCATCATGGGGCCATCAGGGTGCGGTAAGACTACTCTTATCAGATGTATCAATCGTCTGCACGAACTGACGGAAGGGGCATACAGCACAGGTGAGATATATCTTAGAAATCAGGACATTCTCAAATTGAACCCGATTGTGATTAGAAGACAGATTGGTATGGTATTTCAAAAGCCAAACCCATTTCCCACAATGAGCATTTACGATAATGTAATAGCAGGATACAGGATAAATGGTATAAAATTGCCGAAATCAGAGATGGATAGTATAGTCGAACTCTCTCTGAAAAGGGCGGCTTTATGGGAGGAGGTCAAGGACAAGCTGAGACAGAAGGGTGCCTTTCTCTCGGGCGGTCAGCAGCAGAGACTCTGTATAGCAAGGGCAATCGCAATGAATCCAGAGATAATACTTATGGACGAACCCACCTCAGCATTGGACCCAAAATCCACACTCAAGATCGAGGAACTACTTTATGAGTTGAAAAAAGAGATCACCATTATAATCGTTACACACAACATTGCACAGGCAGCGAGAATATCCGATTATACTGCATTTATGTACCTGGGAGAACTCATAGAATATGACAGATCAGATAAGATGTTTACGAACCCGTCTGATCCGAAGACAAACGAATATTTAAGAGGTACCTTTGGATAAAGGAGAGGCAGAATGCTTCAGCAAAACATTGACAATTTGAAGAAGGAGATCATCAACTATTCCTTCCTCGTAGACAGGATGATCGAGAAGGCAATAAAGGGACTCGTTGAAAGTGATAAAGAACTCCTCATTCAGGTAATAAATGAGGATGAAAAGCAGGCAAACAGGTTGGAGATTGAGATCGAGGAGATGAGTATTGTAATGATTGCAAAATACTCCCCAAAGGCAAAGGATCTCAGAACCATACTGATGATATTAAAGATGAATAATGACCTGGAGCGTATAGGAGACCACGCCGTGGATATCTCAGAGAGTGCTATGTATCTCATAGAACGGCCAAAACTAAAGTCCTATATAGACATACCCAGGATGGCAGCGCTCACCCGCCAGATGCTGTCGGATGCAATAGATTCATTCATAGAGGAGGACAATATCAAGGCAAATGAGGTATGCAAGAAAGATGATATAATAGATGACTTCAGGGATCAAATCCTACGAGAACTCATTACATATATGTCAACCGATTTCAATTCAATAGAAAGGGCGCTCAGGATCCTGAATATTGCCCGACACCTCGAAAGGATAGCAGACCTTTCCACCAATATCTGCGAAGATGTAATCTATATGGTCGAGGGTAAGAACATTAAACACCACTTTATGCTCGAACAGAAAGGGGAATAAAGACAACATCTCAAAAATCTATGAAACCGGAGAATACTGGCAGGGATGTGAAGAAGATCCTCACAAACAGTAAATATTAGAGCAATTCATTTTGATACCTTTAAACCATCGGGCATTATTACACCTTCCATTGATTTCGGCATCTTCCAGAGCACTTCGTATAGGGGTATCGCCTCAGATTTTCCTTTGAGCACTCTCTCGCCCAAGTATCTGAACATAAATCTTCCGCTCACCTGTTTATAGGTCTCGGGTCCAATCAGTATCTGTCCGGGCTCACAGGCCGCCTGAATACGTGCAGCCACATTCACAGTATCACCGAGTACAGTATACTCCATCCGCTCCATAGAGCCAAAATTACCCGCGATGACATTCCCGCTATTTATACCTATACGAATGTTAATCTTCTTATCCTCAGGTGCACTGGCATTGTACATCTCGAGCCCCCGATAAATCCTCAGGGCGGCTTTGATAGCCCTTATGGCATCATCCGGCCTCGTATAAGGTGCCCCGAACAGCGCCATCACTGCATCACCGATAAATTTATCAAGAGTCCCGTTCTCAATAAATATCGCCTCAGAGGTCAACTTAAAATAGGTATTTAAAAATTCGGCAAGTTCAATAGGCTCCATCTTCTCTGCAAGGGGAGTGAAATTCACTATGTCCGCAAACATAACTGTCACATATTTCACAGAGGGACTCAATGGATTCTCAAATACAGACTCCTCCTCCAGCAGCATCCTCGAGACATCCGGTGAGAAGTGCCTCACCAGTCGCATCCTCTTCTTTTCCTCCTCCTGAATTCGAAGTCTCAATCTGTACTCTTCAATAGCAAGGGCAATCTGATAACCAATCACTGTAACCAGATCGAGGTCGGGTTTTTTAAAGGGCCTCCTCAATATATTCGATTCCAGATATATCACACCAAGCACCCTGTCCTCGAGCCAGAGGGGTACACAGATGGCAGATGTAATAGAGTGGGCTATTATGGATCTACTATCTCTGAACCTCAAGTCCTCCTGTGCATTTATAGTCAATATAGACACCCTGTCATTGAGAGCGGTATTTATTATCGTGCGTGAATACTCGTGCCTCTCCACAGGTCTATCCTCGAGATACCTTGCAACCTTAAGTTCCAGTTCCCCCTGCTCTCCAATCAAGAATAGAAGGCACTTGTCAGCCTTGAGGGTCCTAACCACTATCTCTGCAATCTTGGATAGGACATCCTCAAACTCATAACCCTGAATGAGATACTTACCTATCTCTGCAAGGATTCCAAGCCCCTCAGAGAGCCCCTCCGGGGCCTCCTTCTGAAAATCTTTTATATTCCTCAAGGTGGTCTCTTTACTCTTGAGTAGACCCTCTGCACTTGCCTCATCCGTATCTGCAAGCTCACTTATCAGGAATATGGCAGGTGTCTTCCCAAAATATATGCTATCCCTGTGCTTCAACTCAACCCTTGAGATCCTCTGCCCATTTACATATGTGCCATTTACTGAGACGAGATCCTCGAGGAAGTACTTACCATCCTCTGTTATGACTATCTGGGCGTGGTTTCGGGATATCCAGGGATCCTTCAAGCGTATATTGCACTCGGGACTCCTGCCGATAACATTCTTCCCCTCCATCAGTTTGAAGGAGGTTCCCTTGTCGTAACCACCTGTAAGGACAATGGATGCCATTCTAATCCTTACCCCTATTCAAAAGCTCTCGTATCATAAACTTGAGTTTCAGATCTCTCGTGGTCATAAGTAACAGATTCAGCTTTTCAACTATCAACTTGCTCGAGATAATTTCGTCAAAATTCTTTGTTGACTTTACGAAATTCAATGCCAGACTCGCAATCCCCGCATCGTCAAAACTCAAAGCCCTGTTCAATATATCCACATCCAGAGACTCAATCCCTGAACTCAAATACCAGTTTAAGGCATCTCTGAACCTCTCTACATCTGCCCCCTCCCTGAGGATCCTGAGATTCTCCCTTTTAAGCCTCTTCTCCTCAGTGTCTCCCTCCAGCTTATCAATAGCCTCAGCTACCTTTCCACTTTTGAAGGCCTCTTTCAATTTGTGCTTATAATTTATAGCTATCGCCCTGCTCCTTTTACTCTCCCTCTCGGGTCTCTCATCCCTGACGTGCCTCGAGCGGTCCTTTCTCCTGTCTATCTCACGCCAGGAAGGTCTCTCCCTATCATCATCACTGAACATCACCGGACCCCTTTCTTCTAATCAAATAGATGCCACTTATTATGGCCCCTATACCTATAATCACAAGTAATACAAGAGCCACTACCAACCACCTGGATTCGCCCTTTGCTATCCCCGTCTCCTCTTTCAACTTTGCATTCTTAATTATTGACTCCATCATCTTTGAGGTGGCATTCAACTCGTCGATAGTCCTGTTATAACCTATAGTCTGACCCTGAGGCGAATCCCTGAATCGCCCGAGTATCTGTGCCATCTTATCAATGACAAACTGCTTCCTCTTCAATGCCTCTATATTAACACCATTCTCGAAGTATTCTGGATACTTCTGCTTCATCAACTCGAGCACCTTCTTCTGATCCTTTATTACCTCATTTACATTCTCGAATATGGCTGAGTACTCCTTACCCTCCATCTCCACTGTAGGTTTGATACTCTCTATATTTGCCAGTGCAAACAGGTCATTGAATATCTGCTCATTAAATTGGGAGAGCTCATCAAACTGGGTCTTGAGTCTGGTATATTCATCCTTTATCTTCTCAAGCTCCTCATTCTTCATCTTGAGTTGCTTCTTCAGGTTTGCCACACTTGCCACAAGGTTGGAGACGAGCCCTTTATAACCTGTTATGATCACATCCCTTGTCTGTTCATACATAGACTTTAATTGATTGGAGTCATCGGCAAGCCCCTTATATACCTCATCACAATCCATAAACTCCTCTCTGAATTGAAATATCTTTATCCTCGCCTCCTCAATCTTCTTGAAGAAGTCCACCAGGTCATCTACCTTTTTACTGAATTCGCCCTTCTTGAGGTTGGTATACTTTGTTATCTCACTCTGGAGTCTCTTTACCTCCTCCCTTGCCGCATTCATCTCCTGTCTCAACTCCTCCGATACCTCACAGGGGTCTGCATTCTCATTTATATTCTCCTCCCCGGGTACGGTATTCAAGAATGCCCTCACTTTCTTCCAAAAAGCACACTTCTCGTTCTTCCCGACCAGCATCCTCCTCAATATCTGAATCATTCTCTTCCTCTGTCCCTCCTCGGAGAGACTCTTTGCCCTCTCAAAGAGTGCCTTCTGCCTCTCAGAGGGATTACAGGCCTTATAACAGGGCTCAAGTTTGTACAACTTGGTAGTAATTACTGACCTCAACTCCTTTATCTTGTTCCTGTATTTTTCGGCATCCATCAGCTCCACTTCACCGAGGGCAGAATTATACAGGTTGTATGCCGTCTCGCAGTCCTCCATCTTCTCGGCCTCCGAAGCCCTCTTCATAAGGCTATCCAGACTATCCGAACCCTCCGCCGCCTCCTCTGCATAGAGGGCAAATGAGAACAAAACAAGAGAGGGAAAAACGACAAAAGATATTCTATTAATCATCGTCGCACCTCTTCTCATCCACATCCCCATCCTTATCGATGTATACGCTTCTACTAACCTCACCTACATTAAATTTCATAATGACACATCGGGTCTTTGAAGACACCTCGAACTGAACATCTGAAAAAGTCTCGTTTTCCTTCAAGAGGCTTATCCTCTTAACCTTAGCCTTATCCCCTGAGACGGGGAATATAGCCCAGACATTCTTAAAACCACTCGCCGCAACCAGATAAGTACCGTGGATCTTGATAATATTTATATCCTTTGGTGTAATCCCTTCCGACTCGAGGATAATACCCCCGTCGAAATTCTCACCATTCGGGAGTGCCACATACCCGTCTTGGGTAACAGGCACCCTCTCCGGTGCAGAGAATGACTGATTGAAATATGTCTTAGGAAGACAACCAATTACCATAAGCAATAGAATGGCAAATACCTTCTTCATAAAAAGAACCCATCCTTTCTGAGAGCCTAAATCTATCACATTTTCAAAACATTGCAAGGCTATAACTGCACTACATTGCCTGAATTAAATTCTAATTCAGGTATAGTTATTGATATTACTTTATCAAAAGCTTTATTCTTTAGAGTCACGAATTCTTTATAAATAGCATCTAAATAAATAATCTCGTCCCCTCTGATCTCTCATAGTCAATCCTATCCATCAGGAATTCCTTTAAGATCATCTCTTCTGATTTATCTGCAAGAAATTCAACAAAGGTGTTTCGTAATCCTATTGCCGTTACATACTCAGATGAACATAATTCCCCCCTTAACACAAAGGAGGTTAAAATAAAAGACAGGAGATTAGAAAAAATTCAGAAAGAATAGAAGAGATCAAACAGGATTTACATGATATAGGGGAGATGAGACCCGGATGTCTTAATAAACAGATCTACTATCGAAATGATAAGAAATACCCATATTATCAGATAAGTTATACCTACAGGATGAAGAGCCACACAGAGTATGTAAGGGATGAGTTTGTAGCTGAAGTGAGCGAGCAGATAAAGAATTACAAAAGATTTAAGAGACTAACGAACAGATGGGTAGACCTTGCTATAAAATATGCAAAACTTAAAATGAAAAATAAAGTAAAAAAAAGTCTTATAAATAGCCGAGAACTCGGTACTCTCAAGAATGGAAAAGCTATCCGGATCAGTAAATTGACAACAACTCATAAAACCTGCTTCAACTCCTTTATGGTTTATTTGCTTGAAATGATTGAATTTTTATATAAACAAACTGGTACAGGCTTTGCATATTGTTGAGTCAGTTATTTACTATTATCAGGAGGTGTGACTATGAAACCAAAGAGATTCTTACTCGTCCTCGTATCTGTGCTTAGTTTTATGGTGGTTGTAGGCGCAGATAGCGGAGGATGCGGTGGAAGCCGAGATTTGGGCAATGTGGAGCCAAATGCGTGTTTATCCGCCAAAGACTGTGAAGGTCTGACACATCCAATGTGTGCAGGTGAGTGGCAGTGTAATAGCGGGAAGTGTTCATTTGATTGTAAGAATGACCTTGTAGAGTGTAAGACAGACTCGGACTGTATGACCCTAATCTATGAAGATGGTGCCAGCAAGATGAACAGATGTCAGTATCCAACGGCAAGTTGCAAAGACGGCGTATGTGTAGTCTCCTGCAAGGAGAAGGTGTGCAAATCCGATTCTGAGTGCCAAAAGGGAGAGGTCTGCGAATTCGGTCCCTGCCCACTATGTGCGGGATGTGAATGTTATGGAAAGTGCGTTCCCGCCGCTTTTAAGTGTAAATCCGATTCGGATTGTCCGGAGGGTTATTTCTGTGATTTCCCTGTTGCCTCAAATGAAGATGGAACCTATAGATGCTTCGGACCAAATTGTGTTGTAATAGAGGAGGGTGTCTGCGTAAAGAAGACTGAAGTGGAGTGTGAATCCGATTCCGATTGTCCTAAGGGATATTATTGTGCATATCCAAATGTGGATTACCGTTCTGATGGTTCAGAGAAGTGTTTTACCACAAAATGCATAGTGCCCGAGAAGGGAGTATGTTTACCATATCAGACTTGTATATGCCCCGAACTCTATGCACCTGTATGCGGTACAGATGGAGTAACTTACGGGAATGAGTGCTTTGCAAAGTGTTCTGGTGTAATGGTTGCGTACAAGGGCGAATGTAAGGGTGAGTGTGAGTGTTATGCACAGAGCAATGGGAAGTGCGGCATTGATTTCAAGTGTAATGATGGTTATACCTGCAGTCCGGATGGTTCGTGCTGCAAATGTGCAAATGCCTGTAAAGAGGGTTATCAGTGCAGAACAGATGCTGACTGCCCGATCGGGGTAGATGGCTGGCAGTGTGTAAACGGCTGTTGCCAATTGACTGGATGTGCCTGCCCGCTTTACTATAGCCCGGTGTGTGGAAAGAATGGAGTGACTTACGGGAATGAGTGTGAGGCGAAGTGTGCGGGTGTCGAGATTGCATATAAGGGTGAGTGCAAGATGGGGTGTTATTCCGATAGGGATTGTCCAGAGGGCTTTATGTGCAATGCCAGTGAGGTCTGTAATCCTCCTCCCGGGTGTGACCCATCTAAGGGTATGATGTGTCCTGATGTGTGTTATGGGCAGTGCGTGCCTGCAAACAATGAATGTTACTCTGATAAGGATTGTCCAGAGGGTTACTTCTGTGCACTTATGGACTGTGGACCCAATGAGTATTGTTTCGGTGGTGGTGTATGTCAACCCGTTTGCCCACCGGTTATGTGTGATTTGTATTGTGAGAATGGGTTTGCAAGAGATGAGAGAGGGTGTGAGATATGCAAATGCAATGAACCTCCTCTCAAATGTATAGAATCTCAGGATGAAAACGGTCTTGTCTGCAATATATGCTACTTCCCCGATGGCTCGATTGCCAGAGAGGATTGCTACGATCCGGTTTATTGTAAATCATATGAAAAGAATGGGTTGAAGTGCAAGGAGTGTGTTGATGCAAGTGGTAAGGTGATCTCGAAGGAGTGTTATCCCGCGATTACCTGCAGGCAGACATACGAAGGGGATCAGATATGCAATGTCTGCGTAGATTATAGTGGGAATATAGTCTCAAAGGAGTGTAAGCCAGCAATAAAGTGCGAAGAGGTTATAGATAGCAGTGGAGTACTCTGCAATATTTGTTATGACGCCAAAGGGAATGTAGTAAAGAAGGAGTGCTCCGAGACCTGTGATGAGAGTATGAGGTGCAAGAGTAATTCTGATTGTCCAATAGGTAACACTGGCTGGCAGTGTGTAAATGGCTGCTGTCAGCGGGTAGGTTGTGTATGCCCGCTCTATTATGCCCCTGTTTGTGGAAAGGACGGAATGACTTACGGGAATGAGTGTGAGGCAAAGTGCGCGGGTGTCGAGATTGCATATAAGGGTGAATGCCACGGTGAGTGTATTGAGACATTTGCCCCCTGTAGTTCAGATTCAAATTGTCCGAAAGGTTATGCCTGCTACGGTGGAGTCTGCTGCCTGCCAAGATAGTTAGAAGTCCTCAGAGATATGCCATATCAGCCCTGAGGTCAAAAGCCTCAGGGCTTTTTTATTTCTGTTCACTAATCAGCGAAAATAATATATACTTCACAGTCTATGGAGGAAGGGAAGGGGAGATATACTACTTTTTTCATTGTTTTTGATTGCTTTGATTGTATCCTGTGCTAATGGAGGTTTTGTGAAAGTTGGTAATTTTATGAGGATCAATTCAATGACATTTAATTTGCAAGGAGAAATTTTATGAAAGGAAAGTTATTGTTTATTTTGCTTATTTCGATGTCAGTAGTGTTTTATGCTGGCTGTGATAACAGGGAGTATGGGATTGCGGTCGATTCTGGCGTATCACAGGACATTGGAGAGAGTGATATATCTGTTTCAGATGTCGGTGGAGATGCATCGGTTGGGCTTCCTGATAGTCTTCCATTTGAAATAGAGAGGGAGAATGAGGGTGAACCTCTTACAGATAAAGAGATAACTGATTTTACAAAGAAACTTATGGGTTTTTATAAGAGGGTGGATTTTGGGAAGTGGGTGATCAGGATAAGCCACGGGGTGCATAAGTCCACGGGTTATCCTGACTATATGTTGTGGTGGCACGATGTAGACCCAATCAAGAAGGGTGATGTGGTAGTGTGGCATCACGGGAATCGTGGTGGTGCTCACAATACCTCTATTCCTACGAGCAAGGTACTTGGACAGATGATAGCAGGTTATCTGCTTACAGGTGATGAGGATATGAGGTATATTGCCGAACAATATATGAAGGGGCTGATGGCAACAATGAAGGGTATGGTGTATGATGAGAACGACCCGTATCAATTTATTATGGCGAGAAATATCGTAACATTCAATCACATTTATGTAATTGAGGGTTATAAGAAGAAGGAGGTAGATTACAAAGACTGGTATTACTCATATGATGCATGGAACTGTAGCAGGTTTGAATACAAGAATAATCCCTTCTGGGGTGATATATGGGTGACCAATATGCGATCCAAAGATGATGTACCTCATATATATCGTGCAACTGCCTATGTAATATTTCTGGAACAATGGGGCAGAGATGAAGATATGAGAAGGGTTGCCTCTGAGACTCACTATTATATGAGGGGTTTTACTAAGGATATTGTGGATTCGGGGTATTATATCAGGACTAAGGACAAGGATGGTAAGGTATTTATACCCAATCAGGACCTTGCAAGTTTTGTAACCTATGAATTTATGGACCCAAATGCAGAGTGCAATGCCAAACTTGCAACGACACTTATTGCATATGATGAACCGAAGGGTCTGAATTGTAAGAAGGGTGGTATAAACATCTATGAGGAGACCGCTGTCAAACAACACTATTACAACTTTGAGATAGTGAGCAATTTCCATCTCGATTCACAACTCTTTTCGCTCATAAAGAGGCAGGATAGATTTGCCAAATATCTTACGATGGGGCTTATTGAAAGGATTGATACATATATGTCTATGAAGGACACCGATTTTAAGGATGAACCTGACTTTTTAGGGGATATGGCGGCATATCTCTTCAAGGCGGCGTCTCAGGGGATACCATTGAAGAATAGCGAGGTCAGACTCATTCACAATCAGTATAGCAAGTCTATTGATGACTATCTTGAGTGGCCATACTGGGACCTCTGGGATAGCAGCATCCCCGATGGACAGTATCCCTATCAACCGAGTTCGCTCAATGGTAGAGTGAATATTGAGGATATGTTCTATGTATTTGAATACTGCTTCTCTCCATTCAGGGCTACAGGTGGTGCCAGAATCGTGGATTGTGATATTGTAAAAGATAAGTCAAAATGGTGAGTGTAAGATTCGATATAAAAAGGCTGAGGACAATAATTTCAAATGTCTGGTTGCTAAAATACTCAACAGGGGAGAACTATCTTGTGGATACGGGTCATACGGCTGAACTACCCGCAATCCTTTTGAGCCTGAAAGTTTATGAGGTAAAAGGGAAGGGCGATTTGAGGGGGATACTGCTGACTCACAGGCACTCTGACCACGCCGCCAATGCTGGATATTTCGCACAAAAATTTAAGGTACCTGTATATTGTCATAGAAATGACCTGCCGTTTTTGAGGGGTGAGAAAAAGCCTCCACGAATACCTTATGGAATTGGCAGATTCTACGATGATATTTTGATTACATTTGAGAACAAGAGACCAGCAGTTTGCCGGGAGGCGAGACCATTCGAGGATTTTGATAATCCGGATTTCATAATCTATGATGCCTTCGGTCATACAGAGGGGTCTGTGATGATCTATCACAGGCCCTCGAAGACACTATTCTCTGGAGATGTATTGTTTACAGGGATACCCGCAATAGGTCGTAAGGAGAGGCTTTTTGCCGCCGTAGAGCAGTATTCAAATGATGTAAAGATGTGCCATAGATACCTTGTGGAGTTTCTCTCGCACCCTCCAGTGATAGCACGAATATGTTCGGGGCACGGTCCTCTTGTTGAGAAGGATGTAATGATTAAACTCAGAAAATTTAAGGAAAGTTTGAAGGATAGAGTTCTTCCTTAAATTTGCTATATAGATTCATCACCAGTGCCATTGCGAAGAAGAAGAAGAAGGCTATATGTCCATCGTAAATGGTGCATTGAATAAAACTGGATAGGGATATAATCAGGAATACTATGTTCCCCCACAGATAGATAAGAATCTCTCTCTTACCGCCTATTCTGTTTCGTATTGAGACACTCAGGACGGCAAACTTAAACATTAGAAATGATATGAGAAAGAACCCGATTACTCCCATCTCAGTCAGGTATTGCAGGAATAGATTATGGGTATGACATCTAACCTGAAAGTCTTTATAGAACTGGTCGTAGTAGATATATGTATAATGTGTGAAGTTCCCAAATCCGATCCCTCTCCCGATGCTGTCGGCATAGATCTCCAGTGCCCTCTTATATATGAAGAGCCTCTGCCAGCCGGACTCCGACTGGGAGGAGAGACTCTCCAAATACTTGGTTATCACAGATGGACTTATGAAATAGATAGTCGATAGCACTATTATCAGCCCCGCAATTAAATAGAGTATGTATCTCTTTTTCACAAAAGACAGGACTATAAGGGAGGCGAGAATTCCAGTGATGATAGGTGCCCTTACATAGGTGAATATGGTAGCATATAACATTATTATAGCGGAAATAGAAAGGAGGATTTTCTCTCTTATAGATAGATTCTGCGTGATTATTCTCAATATCGTATAGACTATGACAAAGGTAGTTGTGAATGCAAATGTGGAGTGTTTGTTAAAATGAGCAGTGGAAAGGTATCTTACCCCATCGGGTGCATGTCTGACCATATTCCCAAAGAGGTTTATCCCGGTGAAGTGCTGTATGATGGCATATATCGAAAGGACTACAGAGATATAGATCGAGATATTGAGTGCCCTTTCTATATATTTGAGGTCGGTGTGATTCAGGGCAAGGTACAGGATGGGGTAGGACAAAAACACCCAGAAGGCCGAGAAGTTCATAAAAGAGGTTATAGATTCTTCCGATACGAAAATAGATATGATGGCATAGATAGGGATGAGAACTGTTTCAGTGAACAAGGGCTGGTCAAGGGAGATCTCTTTTGTGGAGAGATATCTGATCAGCAGAAATGTAAGCAACAAAAAGAGGGATATCTCAACTCCTACAATGGTTATACATAAAGATACGATGAATATTCCAAAGACGATTGGGAGGTAGTTTCGGCTCATAGTACCCTGTCAAGGAAATCTTTTATCTCCCTTTTGAATCTATCAGATGAGAATCTCTTTGATGACTCTATCAGTACCTCAGAGTTGAATCTATCCTCCTTTTCTATGAAGATCTGTATTGCCTGTCTTATGGAGTCCTCTGATTGATTCTCGAAAAGAATCCCGGTTGGTCTGTCAGATTCTTTTATATCCTGTATTATATCTGAGGCCCCACCTCTCCTGAAGGCAATAACCGGGGTCCCTGATGCCAGTGCCTCTACCATTGTAATTCCGAAGTCCTCCTCAGAAGGATATATGAGAGCTCTCGCCTCTGAGATAAATCGTGCAACCTCCTCATCGGATAGATAACCCGTAAATTCTATGTTTTTCGTGGCAATCCTTTTGAGCCTTTTGTACTCTGGACCATCACCTGCAACAATCAGTTTTTCTTTGAGATTTTTGAATGCCTTTATGGCAAGGTCTCCCCTTTTGTAAGGTACCAGTCTAGAGAGGAAGAGGAAGTAGTCTTTTTTTGGGGATTTGTAGAATCTCTCAACCTCCACGGGGGGGTGTATGACCTCAGAGTCTCTGTTGTAATATTTCTTGATGCGCCTTCTGGTGTATGTGGAGTTTGCAATGAAGTAGTCTACTCGATTGGATGTGGATACATCCCATAGTCTGAGGTAGTTGAGTAAAGAATGAGATATTACCGAGCGAATCCCTCTGTCGAGTCCCTTTGATTTCAGGTATTCTGATGACATATCCCATAGATATCTTGCAGGAGTATGACAATAGCAGATGTGTATCTGATAGGGCTTCGGAATTACGCCCTTTGCGGCTATATGGCTCGATGAAAATATAATATCATAGCCCGACATATCGAGACTCTCGATGGCTGTTGGAAATAGTGGTAACAGGGAACGATAGATGTGGTGGATTCCCATTATTCTATTTAAGAAGCTTGTATGTATCTTCTTTTCATCTATATTCAAGAATTTTAAGTTCTCCTTTTTATAAAACAGGGTGTAGATATTCGAGTCCGGGAAGAGGTTTATCAGCTCCTTAAGTACCTTCTCAGAACCACCAATGTGGGATATCCATTCGTGGACCAGGGCTATCTTCATAATTATGGATATATTGCATATACTTTGGTTTAAGTAAAGAAATTGTTTGCTTTATAAAGGGTCTTATGATATAATGAAATATATTATTTAGTATGGAGGTGTAGCTATGAGAAGAGAAGGAGCTCTTTTGTTTGTTTTCATCGCATTTTTGTTACTGTGTGCGGGTTGCGGGAGTACCGTTTCTGAGAGTACTCAGAACGGGAATGATGTATTTCTTCCCGATATAAACATCACAGATGTGACAGTAAAGGATGTAGAGAGCAAGGATTTTATAGACCACGATATTGGAACTGATGCCATAGTGGATACACAATATGAGGATGTCGAAAAGGATGCAGAATTACCTGATATAGAGGAGGATGTAGAGATAAAGGATGGTGTGGGGAGTGATGGTGCGAATGAGGATGTAGAGACAAAAGATGTGGTAGAAGAGGATGTACCGAGTACTGATGTCGGTCAGGATGCAGGTAATGATACAGGTTCTACATACTGCAAGGTTGGGGATGAGAAGCTATACACCTGTCCAAATGGTGAAAAGGTGGTAGAATGTGTGTGTGAATATAAGGGGTGTATGCCAAAATGTGATAAGATAGGTACAAAGAGTGAAGGCTGGTATGACTGTGATGGAAATCTTATACGATTTGCACAGTGTAAGGATTGTACTGTCAAATGTGATGCTCTGGGCTCCAAATCCGAGGGCTGGTATTCTGATTGTGATGGGCTTATAAAGTGGGATCAGTGTGCCCCCGAATGGAAGTGTGTAGATGATCCGGCGAGTCTCTGTAAGACTTATTGTAAAAACTCCTGTGATTGCCCATCCGATAAACCACTCTGTGTAAATGGCATATGTGATTCACCAATACTTGTCGGTTGCAATGGGGATAATAACCTCTGTCCCTGTGGAAAGTATTGCGCCGGGAATATTTGTTCCGATGGAACGGCAAAGTGCCTTAATAGCTGTGATTGTAAAACGAATCAGGTGTGTGTAAATGAGACCTGTAAGGATAAGTATACAAATGATTGCAGTAAGGAACCCTGTCCATGCGGGCAACACTGTACTTTCGCCTTCAATGGATA
>Ga0272449_1001820_pt1 | contig 21007 bp, 3 predicted proteins | sample YNPCB0241_FD_198679 | JGI IMG/M metagenome (GOLD analysis project Ga0272449, IMG submission 198679) | Hot spring sediment microbial communities from Yellowstone National Park, WY, United States - YNP-CB-024-1 | ecosystem: Environmental > Aquatic > Thermal springs > Hot (42-90C) > Sediment... | reverse complement strand
AATGCGCCTGCCTTTAGGGATGGATACAAGTATAGGATTAGGGTGAAGGCATGTGATAATGCAGTTCCGACAAATTGTGAAGTTAATTTAAGTTCAATAACATTTGTCTATGACACAACACCACCAAATCCAGTTATAACATACCCAATTTCACTGCCAGACTCAAGAGGCAATATAAACTTTATACCTACAATTTCTGGAACAATTTATGAACCATTTACGATAGATTATGCTTCTATTTCAATACAGGAAGCGGATACTTTAAATTATTATGACCCTCAAACCTCAACATTCAACTCAACAACTCAGAAATGGTTTGGTGCTTCAATAACCGGAACGGGACCAAACTATAGCTTCTCAGTTTTATCGCCTAATTTAAGCGATAACAAGAATTACAATATATATGTCAAGGCAGGTGATAAAGCTGGAAACTCAAAGATTGGTGATGCAACAGTTGTAATAAGGTATGATATAACACCACCATCATCTAATATAACATTCCCAGTCAATGGTGAGTTTTATAACTTTATATCTTCTGTAACTGGCTGGTCAAATGATCCAAATACAAATCCAAGTGGTGTAAAAAATACTCAGATAAGAATTCAGCAATTGTTTGGAAATAATTATTACTGGAATGGGACACAATGGGTAAGCGCAGAGACATGGTTAAACCCTGTTAGTGGAAATAATTGGGTTAAATCGGATCAACTACCACCAAACAATACTCCATTTGGCTTTGAAGATAATGGACTTTATGAGATAAAATCTCGTTCATTTGATATTGCAGGAAATACTCAAACAGTTCTACTTTCTGGCTCTGTCTTTAGATTTGATACATCAAGTCCAACAGCAACAATAGAACAACCGCTTAACGGATATAGATATAATTCACTTACATCAGTTTATGGAGTTGCCCAAGATACATATAATGTCAGATTCCCACTTGTAAGAATATATGATATAGCATTAAATGCTTATTGGAATGGAAGCATATGGGCAAAAGATACTAATGATGATCCAAGATATCCTGAGATTTGGCATATTACAAATTCATCATCATCAACCGGAGAACCATTTAATTGGAACCTTGATGTTTCAACAATCAACTGGCCTGATAGAGATAATGGGCTTAGAGTTGATGTTAAGGTTATAGATAGAGCTGGAAACTATAACATATTCTCATCAACATTTAGTTTTGATAAAACTCCACCAATTACGCAAATAACATATCCACCGGTTGATGATAACAGATACTCATCTATGACTGCGATAAATGGAACTGTTCTTGATATGACATCAAATATTAACTCGGTTTATATAAGAATTTGGTATTTAAGCGGTGGAACAACTTATTACTTCTATCCTGCATCTCCGCATTGGTCGCAAACAGATCCTGGTTGGTGGTCAGTGGCTGGAACAAATAACTTGCCAAAAGGTGTTATAAATAACTGGAGTTATACAAATTCTGATTTTACAAATCCAGGAAATCTCAATTTTGTATGGAAAGAGTCAACTCATGATGGCAAAAACGGAAAGAAATTCTATATTGCTGCAAGAAGTATTGATATGACAACAAATGTTGAGGTTAATTATACAACAAGAACATTTATATTTGATAATGAAGGACCATTAACATCACCAACATTTCCTGAGAATAATTCATCTTATAATAATGTCCCAGCAATTGTTGGAAGTTTCTCAGATGATAGCCCAATTAACTGGATAAAGGTATCAATACTTGATGAGGATGCAACTAAGTATTTTGATGGCTCTGGTTTTAATTCAGAGTCTGAGGTCTGGCTTGATGTATCAAATATCTATACTTCATCTTGGGTTTATAACAGCGGTCTTTTAAGTTATACCAATGGTCATCATTATGTTATAAGATCAAGTGCAACCGATATTGTTGGAAATATTCAAACGGTACCTGGTTTTGTAAGATTTCTTTTTGAAACAACCGAACCAAATTCTTATGTCGCGATACCACAAAACGCTATAGTTTATAATGATGATAGAATAATACTTGGGAACTCATCAGATCCTGGATATATTCATCAAGGAATAAATGGAACTGGAAGTGGTGTCTATCCTTATGCATCTTGGGCTAAAGGAAAAACACAGGTATGTGTTTTTATGGATACAGAACCACTTATGGGTATTTCAGGACCTGTGACATTTGGTGCTGGAACTGGTTGGGACTCATCAGGTTATTTCTGGAATGGATCTACTTGGGTTGCTGTTAGTGAGGGACCTGTTTGGGTTGATGCTGTATATACTGATCAGTTAGGAAACTGGAGTTATGATGGACTTGTCTGCGATAATGATACTGAGAGACAAAATCATACATGCTGGGTTAAAGGTTATCCATATCATGTTTGGGTTAGAGCAAGAGATAATGCAAATAATCTTCAATCAATTATAGCAAGTGGTCCAAGATTTTATATAGCAGCACCTGCAAGAAGTTTCCTTGTAACATTCTCATCATCTTCATTTACAGCAGGCTCAGATATTGATGTTAGTGTTGAGGCAAAAGATGGTGATAATGGAACTGGTGCAAGGGCTGCTGCATATCAAGGAAGTGTTGAGTTTTATGTTGATGGAGTTCCAGGTGGTCCTGAGGCAATGGATACGGATTATATACTTGATGATATATATGGACTTCCACCAACAACACAATTTCAACCATCTGATTATGGATTTAAAATATTTAAAGTTAGGTTAAGAAAGGCAGGAATAAGGGCATTAAGAGTTCAAGATAAAGATAATCCAAATATATACGGCTCTGCACAAGCAAGTGTAAGCCCAAGTGATGCTGATAGAATTTCAATTATTGCAGATTATGATATACTTGGTGAGCAGCCAGATCCTGGAACTCAAACTGGAAAGAAAGGAATACCAAGAGAAAAATATGCTGGCGATTCAGTGACTTATCTTTTGCAGGTAACTGATAAGTATTGGAATGTTGTAATGTCATCAACAACAATGGTTAATATAAGCGATGATGATCCAAACAATGATTCAATAAGCCCGAATATAAATAATTTTGTATTTACTGGAACAACGACTATCACAAGGGTTTTTGTATCTGCAAACTCAAGTGGATGGAAGGTAAGTGCAACTGGTGCTGGAACATATCCAAACAATAACAATCCATCATCACCAGTTGTTGTAAAACCAAATCCTGCAGATAGATTATTAGTTGTACTTCCTGGTGAGACAATAAATCAAGGTAAGTTTTCTATTGAACCAAAAGGTAAAGATGGTGTTCCAGATCCACAAAGAGCAGGTATTTCTTTTAATGTTGATGTCTATTCAGTAGATCAGTATTACAATATTGTTTCAACTGATGGGATACAGGTTTGGGTTGATATTCCATCAGATAAGTATTATACAAAACAATCAACAAAGACGCTTGTGGGCGGAACAACATCATTTACTTTAACTCCAGTTGTTGCATCAACACATAATATCCATACCTATACACTTCAACTTTCAAATACCTATTATGTAACTCCAAATCCTGTTAAGGTTTGGTGGAATACTCCAACTAAATTACAGATACTTGCTGAGGGTGAGTTTAATGAACCAGGAAAACCACCATATGATTCAAATCCAACAACAGGTGGAAGAATTGGAACTAAATTAAATCTTACTGCGGGTGTTACAAGTTATGTAACCGTAAATCTTGTTGATGATTATTTTAATATAGTCAAAGGAACAACACCATGGCTTGATCCAGCAAATAATAATCCTGTTATAAAAGTTGATTTCTTAAATGATCCAAATATAGTTGCAAGAGGACTTGTTCCAAATCCATATACAAAGAGTTTGATAAATGGATCTACAACATTTGCATTTATACCAGTTACAAGAAATCAAACAACTGGGCTTAGTATAAGGGCAACTGATACAGGTGAGACAGGAACTAATTACTCAACTGATACAGTATCAGGAATAATAGTAAATCCAAATAATCCAATTTCTTTGATGCTTTATGCGCCAGGTGAGACACCAAATGAAGGAAGTATATCTGGAAAATCAGGAACGCCATCTATTCTTACCGCTGGAACAACTTATCAACTTTTAGTAAGAAGTATTGATTTGTATAACAATAAATCACCTGATGGAAGAAGTGTAAGAATTACTGCAAATGATATTTATGCTGATCTACCATCACCAGCACCTCTTGCAAATGGTGAGAGATTGTTTGATGGTTTTGTGCCATCTGCTTCAACAGGAAATCTTGTTATAAATGCTATAGATAATGATTCAATTACTCCAAAACTTGCAACTTCAACAGTAAGTGGAATTTCTGTTGTTCCAGGTCCTGCTGTAAGATTGATGTGGAAAATTCCTGATCAGTATCTTGTTGCAGGAAAGACCACATATCCTTATGGTGTTGATGGAATTGTCTCAACACAGACAGCAGGTGTTGGTTTTGATGCCTATGTATATGCTGTTGATTCAAGATACAATCCAACAAGTGTAAGTGCGAGAACAATAAGGGTTACATCAGATGATCCATTCTATCCAACTGTTGGAAACTTCACAATGAGTGGTGGAACTGCAACAATAACTGGTATAACATTTAGAACTGCATCACCAAGAAAATTAACTGCAACTGATTTAACTGGTTCTCCACAACTTATCTCTGCAACAAGTATTGATATACCTGTTAAACCAAATACTCCAACAAAACTAAGAGTTTTGCTGCCTGGGGAGTCCAGATTAGATGGAGATAATAATCCAATTACTCGTGGAAGAACTGGAACGCCTTCCTCAACACTTAAAGCAGGAGAGACATTCTATGTAACAGTTGATATAACTGATTCTTTCTGGAACCTTGTTCCTGGTGCAAGTCAAGAGATAAGAGTTATTATTGATGATCCTTTTGGAAGTGTTGTTCCATCATCACAAGTGGTAGTTACAAGTGCAACTTTTGCTGTTATACCAAGAAGGGCAGGTCCAATTTCAATAAGGGCAGAGATGGTAAATGACCCACCATTATGGGGTCCAACGTTAAGTGTTGATACTGCAACACCAGTAAACATTAATCCAAATGTGCCAAGAAGGTTATTAATACTTTTACCTGGTGAAGATTGGTGGCAGGGCTCCTATATTGGTAAGAAAGGAAGTTTAAATCAGACAATAAAGGCTGGTGTTGGTTTCAATGTTACAGTTGGTGTTGTTGATGATTATTTCAATCTTGTTCCTGGTAGAAGTGTTACAGTTAAACTAAATACACCAACAGATCCATATGCCCCATCAATTTCAACTGTTGATATAAATACATTGGTGGGATATACCGACCCTATACCTGTTGAACTTAGAGTTGCAACGCAACAGTATCTAAGTGCTATTGATTTTTATGACTCTGGAATTGCACCAGATCCACAATCATCAACATTTACAGTTGTCCATAATGACCCATATGGATTACAATTACTTATGCCGGGTGAGATAAATATACCTGGTAGTGGAATTTATCCAAATGGTGGAAAAACAACATTAGTTTCAACTCCAACTGCTGGAACTCAATTTTATGTCAGAGCAAATCTTGTAGATAAATACTTTAACGTATGCAAAGATATTGCAACAGGTCCAGATGTCTATATTTACACTGATGACCCTTATGATATAGATCCATCAACAAGGACAATGGCTTTTGGAATTGCTGATATACCAGTAACACTGGTTAAGAAATCTACATCAACATATATAAAACTCTATCCTTCTGGCTCAGCAGGTAATGATATATGCACTGCAAATCCACCATCAAATATATGCTTAAATGATGATAAACAAGCAAAATCCACATTTAAAGTTTTTGCATCTACTGCAACAAAACTTTTTATAACACTTCCAGGTGAAAATATTCTTGAAGGATACTGCAATACAAGTCCGCCTTGCAAATTTAATGAGATTCAAAATCCAAGACCTGGAAAAACCGGAACGCCTCTGCCGTATACAATAGATAGTGGTCCTTTAAATATTAAGGTCTATCTTATAGATAATTATTACAATATTGCAACTGAAAAAACAGGTAGTAATCAAGATACAAATCCGCCTGCAACAATGCCAGAGGCAAAATTGCTATTCCCAATTGATAATAAGATAACACTACCTGCTTCTCAGACGCTTTCAAATGGTTATGCCTTGTTTTCTGTCTATCCTCGTGTATCTTCAAATACTTATACTATAATTGCATCAACAACATCATCATCTCAAGTAAGTTATTCAACTGGAAGTGCGTCTCTCGTTGTCTATCCAGCACAGGTGGCAAAACTTAAGTATATACTTCCATCAACAACTGTTGTTGCAGGTGTTCCTTTTGATGCATACCTTGGTGCGTATGATCAGTATGATAATTTGTGTTCTACTGGTCCAAATATTTATCTTGGAAATGTAACATTTGTGGTTACAAATCAATCAAATCCAAATCAGCAGCCATCACTTATCTCACCAACAACAAGTTTCTTTGTATCTGATGCTGGTATGAAGTATTTGCCACTTTGGTTTACACTTAAAAAAGCTGGAACTGATTATATAGGTGCTTATGATACTAATAATCCTTTAATTAAAGTTGATCCTTTGCAAAGTGTATATATATTGCCTGGCGATTTGTATGCTTTCAAGGTAAATCCATATGATGATACTCTTGTTGGTGCTGGTTCTCTATCAAATCCAGGAAGACAAATTTTAACTGCTCAAGCAATTGATGCTTATGATAACCCAATCTCATCTCTAAATATCTCTGCATATATTCAAATTGCTCAGGTTTATGGATCAACTGGTATATTGCAATGGCAGGATACTGGAACTGGTTTTTGGTATGATATAGGAACTTCAACTGTTTGGTATACTGATTCAAATGGAGTTGTTGGAGCGCAAGTTCCACTTTCATATAAGGTCTCAACAAAAGCAGGTGATTGGGCAAGAATATGGATAGGAACTACGACGATTTATAATCTTGATGGATTTATTGTTTCAAAGCAAAATGTTACAGGAAGGTTGATTACAAAAGGTGGAACTCCATCAAAACTTGTCTTTGTGTCTACACCACCTTATATAACAGTTGGAATTGATGAGGTTCCGGGTGCAGGTGGGCTCTTTACTGTTGAGAGAAGAGATGATTTTGATAATATATCAACCGATGGAGACCTTGTGGTATATCCAACACTTGAGTCATCACACATTGATATTCATACAAATCTTGGTAAGATTATGGGAACGTTTGGAAACTTTGGTGATTATGGATTTAGGAATCTTTCAAATACTGGCTTTATACCACAGGCAACTATATACAATGGATTGTCTCAGGTCTCATTTAGATATCATGATAGAGTTTCTTCATATAGTGGTGTTTCTCCATCATCAAATACTGCTGAAGGGGGAAGACCTGGTTATTGGAGAATTAAAGTTGTAAGTGGAAACCTGCAGCCCGCTATATATGACCTTGAGACAAGACCTCTTGATATATCAAAGGTTTCAATTGTAAATTCACAAAGAACACTTGTTGCTGGAAAAATAACCGACTATATTGGTAATAATCAGGTTTTTGAGGCACAGTTGAGGGATATGTTTGATAATCCATCTGTTGCAACATACACATATACACTTCAGTTCTCATCATATACAAGACAACCATCTAAATACAACGATTATTTTGGCTTCTCTCTATCAAGTGCAACAAGAACTGATGAGACATATAAATTCTTAAATCCAATTACAACAGCAACAATATCAGTTGATAATTACAAACTTAACTTTTACTATATTGATACAACTGCAAGCGATGAGTATTCTGTTCTTATCCCAACAAAACCAATAATAGCGGTAAGCGTTGTTGGAAAAGAGTCATGGAATGCATCAACTCAAAGTGTAAATATTGTTCCTGATTATACATATCAGATAGGATTTAGAGAAGGAACTGGACAATCAATAGTTGCTGGTTCTACATCATCTCGTGTAGTTGTTTCACTTGAGGACTACTTTGGAAATAGAACTCCAGTTATTGCCGAGGACTCACCTGGGCAGGGTATAAGTTTTTATGTAGTGTCTAGTTCGAGTGGTGATTTTAGAGTTAGTTGGCCAGATGACCAAAACTTTGTATCAACAAGACCAGCAACTATAAAGATGAAACTTGGCGAGTCAACAACAACATTCTATTTCATAGATACTCTTGCAACTTACAACTCAACACATACACTTACAGTTGATACTGTTATTGAGAGAAACTGGCAGATTGCAATAACATCATACTCTGTAATCCCAGCACCTCCACATCATCTAAATATTGAAACACCGCCAAGAAGACTTATTGCAGGAACAACTATTCAATATTCAGATTATGTTCTTGGTATCACAACACCGACAAATATTACTGTTTCAATTAGAGATATTTACGATAATACAACAACAACATCATCAATAGTAAATATTACTGTGACATCAACAAGGACAACTGTGTATGGTGGTGTCTTACCTGATGAGCCAACAGATCCATCTAATCCGAACTGGAGATTGTTATCTGTAAATCCTCTAAATACTATAATAGCTCCTAACTCTTCATTTGCAAACTTCTATATCTGGGATACAATAGTTGGAAGTGTTCCTGTAGTTATAAGTGGAAGTGTGGATTTGGTTCTTCTAAGTCCTGTTACTCAGTATCATTACATAACACCAGCAAAAGCAGATTATATAACACTTCATCATGCATATACATTTTCAAATCCACTTGGTGTCTTACAAAATGGTTTTGTCACAATAAAAATGAGAGATAAATTTGGAAACCTTGCAACAGGAGATCCTATAAATGGTCAGTACTATACTGGGACAATAATATCTACAAACAACTCAATAGGTGGTGCTGATTTTAGAGATTTGGGGACAAATGCAACTTATTATACTTTTACAAAAGAAGATCAGGGAGTTAGAGTTTTTAGATTGGTTGATAGATATATAGAGACACTAAATATAAGAGTTACTGATTATGCAAATCCAGATATATATGGATATACAAACGATGCTGGGAGAGGAAAGCCAGTTATGTCTGATGGTGATGTTCCGCTTTCTGGAATACTTGTAACTCCAGTTGATATGGCACCAGAAGATCCTCTTCCACCTAATAAAATTTCAATGGGATTATATAGAACCTCACTTTATCAAGGTGATGGACTTGTAAATGGCTCACCAGCACCAATTCCAATGATGCGTCTAACAATGCAGACAAAACCAACTGGAACACCTGATGGTATATTAAAGGCATTAATAGTTAAATCAAGTGGAACACTTCCACCAGGTGATGTTTATGAAATTGGTCTTTATTGGGATAATCCAACTGATGGGCAGGTTGGTGTCTTTGATGGAGAGACGACTCTTGGTGGGACTCCAATAGATATTTTGATTTCAACAGGTGTATGGGATTTTGGTATTGGTGGTTGGAAGTTTGAAGAACTTGATATTAAGAACTCAACAGCAACAATTATAACAAATATACCAAAGAATTATTTTATAACTGTAAGAATATCAACAACAGCTCTTGTTCCAACAAGTCTTGGTCTTGTTATAGATAATCCAACACTTATTACTGTTTCAACAAATATTGGTGTTGCATATAATAATTTCCCAATGTATACCTCAACCTCACCAGTTACAAGAGCACCAGCAGAGATAAAAATTGCAGGTGAAGATATTGCAGCATGGTGGCAGCCGGAAGGGCAAAACTTGGGTCAGTATCCTTATGTTTTACAAGGTCAAGCAAGGGTTGGTATGCTAAAGATAAAAGCATGGACAGATGAGTTTTATGGATATATGAGAGCAATTAAAGTTATAAAAACAGGTGATGGTAATGCAAGCGATATAAAATCTATGAGATTGTTTCTTGATTCTGTTGGTGGTAATCCTCAACTTGGTGATGGTATCTTTCAGTATGCAATAGATAAAGAGATAACAGATCCTCTAAATCCACCAAAAATTAATCCAACAGATCCAAATATGTGGGTTCTTCCAATTCAATATCCATCAATAGATGGATTGATAAATACTTCGACGAAAACATTTTTTGTTGTCTATGAGTTTGATGAGGCTGCAATACCAAATACTTATCATGGTGCAAGGATAGATAATGATGGAATAATAACAGAGAAAGTTGCATCATTTTCACCAATTGTTTCATCAACTATACCAGTTTTTGCAACAAGCGATATAGTAAGGCTTGAGGATGTTAATAAACCAGGTCCAAACGATTTTTCAAAGCCATCTTATCTTGTTCAAAATGATAAGAATAAACCTGTTGCAAAATTAACATTAAAGATTGAAGGAACAAGGGGCTCTGCTATATGGAAAGGATTAAAACTTGATAGATGGATAACTGCATCTGAAAACGGTGGAACACCAGTTTATAATAAATACGATGATGTTACAAATATCAAGGTCTGGTATGACGCTGATGGTGATGGATTATTTGATGAGACAAAAGATAGATATGTAAATCTTCCATCTGTAAAACCAAGGATTTTCCCTGCATCAACACTTCTTGAATCAATAACATCAACTGATACTATTATAAAAGTTCAAGATATTTCATCTTACTTTCCAGTTGATAGTCCTTTTGCACCTGCACCTGGTAGATTGATAATAAATGATGGTCAGGTTGAGCCTAACTTAAAAGAGGTTGTTTATTACTCAAGCATTGATTATCAAAACAATGCATTTACAGGTGTAACAAGAGGTGCAGAAGGAACCCTTGCAAGGGATTGGTCAAGTGGAACGGTTATATCAGGTCAAGCGGTAATACCAATTATTGGTGATGAAAACAATCCTGAAGGACAGGCAATATATCCAACACCAAAAGATTATTTCATAACATATGACCTTTCACCTCTTGCATATGTTAGTGATTATGCAAACCTTGGTATAGCAATAAGAACAACAGATTATTTCTATATTGCTCCACCAAAAACAATGTCAACATATAATATAGGTATACCTCCAAATGGAAAATCAGTTTCACTTGTCTCAAGAGTAAGGGAATATGCAGACAAAGTTGTTATAATTGCAACTCAAACAACACTTGGCTCAACACTTCAACAGAAAGCAAAGAACCAACCAGTTCTTGCATTGACTTTAAAGACTGATGTTGCTGATGCGAAATGGAGATGGATTATGGTTTATGCAACTGGCTCTGTTGTAAGTGAAGGAAGTGCTTTAAATGATGTTGAGAAAGTTAGTGTATGGTATGATGTTGATAATAATGGATTTTTAGAGACAACTAAAGATGTATTTATTGGAAGTGGAACATTTGGAAATACTATATATGGTCCTCTTGTTGCAAGGGTTGATTTCTCAACTGCTGTTAGATTAATGACAGAATATGAAGCATCATCAAAAGGGCTTTCACAGAGATATTTCATAACCTATGATATAAAAGATACTGCTTTACCAAATGATCAATATGGGAATCAAAGATATCTTGGAGCATATATTAAAGAGGACTCATTTGCTCAGCAGAGTTTACTTTTTGATGACCCTCAAAAGAATTCTATTTCGCTTCCAAACTATGTGGATATTTCCTCATCTACAATTCCGTATAGTTCAATACTTAGGGAAATAATTGCTGCACCATCAACTGTTACTGTTGTTGCAACACCTCTTATGGTCTCAACTGATGGTGTGGTTTCACCAAGCATTGTTTTAACTCAAAATATAACAACACCTGGTCCTCAAGATGCTGCATGGACCGTAAATTCTACAACAGGGCTTCCACCAAGTGGATATCTTGTTGTTGATAATGAGATAATAAAATACAATGGACTTGGAACAAATGCACTTCTTTTTGTAGATAGAGGTCAGTTTGGCTCAGCTATTGTAAATCATTCAAGTGGAACGGTTCTTGTTGGTCATGTTATGCAGGGAGCAGTAAACTGGCCTTTTATGAAATTAACACTTACAACACCAGGTGTTGGAGTTAGATGGGAAGGTGTTAGATTTACAAGGTCGCAACCCGCACCACTTAACGGTTATGATTCTGATGTATTAAATGTTAAAGTATGGCTTGATAATGGTAATGGTATTTTTGATAGGGATCCACTAACAGGAGCAAATCTTAGTGATTATCTAATTGGAAGTGGAAAGTTTGGCATAGATACAATGGGAAAAGGTACAATATATGTTAAAGATCCAAGACTTGGTCCAAATCAAAATTATGTAATACTTGGTTCAACACCAACAACAGTTTTTGTAACTCTTGATATAGATCCAAAATCAAATTTCTCACATGAACTTTTGGATCCAAAGAATGATGTTGTAGGTGTTGATGTTGTTATGCCAGATTATTTTATATTTGGACCATCATATGCTGGACATATTGCTGAATTTCCACAAGGACAGATAAAATCAGGAGCACAAGTAATACTTCCTGAGGTAAATACAATTACACTTACACCTGAAGATATATCACCAGCATATGCTCTTCAAAATGATAGAAATGTTGGAATACTTACAATGAAAATGAAGGTTGATAAGACATCGGCAAAGCTCCAAGCTATAAGATTTAAAAAGATTGGAACTGCAAATGATACTGATATAAATCTTGTAAAAGTTTTTGAGGATGCAAATGCCAATTGCACTTTTGATAGTGTTGATAAATCAACCGATGAAAAGGGTCAGTATATTCATATGGTTAGTTTTGGAAATGAAAGTTTTGTAAATAACCAAGCAGCAGTTGTATTAAAGAATCCAATAGTTGTAACAACACAAACAACCTGTGCCTTTATCGCATTTGATATATCTCAATTTGCTGTTCTTGGATCTACTGTTGGACTTTTGATACCAGATACATCTTACTTTACAGTATCAATTCCAAACGATATTGTTTTAACAACATATCCAATTCAAACATATCCAGTTAGAATTGATGAGGTTCCATCGGATGTAAGAATGGGATTTTATGATATAGCTGATGATGTTGTTGTTGGTGGTGGAGTTGGTCAGGCACAGAGAGATGTACCAGTTCTTAGATTTAATATGAAGACCGATGCTGGTTTTGCTAAGTGGTATTCTATGAAAGTTAGAAGAACTGGTGCTTCAAATGATCCACTTGCACCATTTGGTAAAAACACAGATGTTAAATTTATAAAGATTTATCGTGATGCAAATCAAAATGATATGCTTGATATAAACGATGTAAATATATCAGAGAAAGAAACAAAGACCGCTATATTTATGAGTTCAAGTGTTGTTGTTTCAAGCACAACTCCATTTAATCTTGTTGTTGAGTCAACTGCTGGCTTCCCAACAAATGGGTATCTATGGGTTAGCGATGCTGAACTTATGTATTTTGATGGAACTGGTATTGACCCTTCATCTGGAAAAGCATATCTTTCAATTATAAAGAGAGGAATGAAATTAGGTGATAGATATACACCTATCATTAGTCATAGTGTTGGAACAAAGGTTAAGAAAGTTGATCTTTATGATCAGGAAAAACCACTTGAACTTCAAACTGAGATATTTTTAACTGAAACACAAATTCTCTCACCTCTTCCACAGGTCTTCTTCCTTGCTTATGATATAGGCGAGACTGCAATTCCAGGTAATAAAGTTGGCGCTCTTATAAATGATAACTCTTGGGTTAGTGTAAATTATCCACATAATGTAAATCAGACAATATTTGTTAATGTAAGTAAGTTTAATCCAGAGGGTACAAGAACTCAAGCATTTCCATTTACATCAAGTTTGATACCTATAAGAGCTGTTAATATCAGCGTTACAAATATTGATGTCTCGCCACTTTCTGCTGAGGTAAACAAGAGAGATCTTCCAATGATGACTTTAAAGATTAAAACAGATAAGGATTATGTAAGAATAGGACAGTTTAATTTAACTCAAACAGGAACAATTGAAACCTCAAATACTGGGCTTGGTGATGGAGACATTAAGGGAGTAAGTATCTGGAAAGATATGGATAGTGATGGCGCTTTTTCACCACTTTTTGATTATAAGCTTGGATATACAGCTTGGAGTGTAACATCACCATTTAAAAATGGAATAAGCATAAATCTTGTTGAAAATCAAGTTCCTTATATTACAATTACAACAAATACAACAATACTATTTATACTTGTTGATACTGGTGAGACAGACCTTTCAACTCATTCTGTTATAGGACATAAGGTTGGAATAAGTTTAAATAATTTCTCAGATATTAAAGGACCCGGTGGGCTTCCTCTTGCAGCAGGTCAGTATTATGCAGATAAGTATCCTCAGTCAACTAAGCAGATGCAGATAGTTTCTGGAAATATAAAACTTACTCCGGTTTATAAGCCGATAATACTTGCAGATAATGGTTATCCTGCATATGCTCTACTTGATTCAAGTGGAAATATTGTAATAGGACCAAATGGATATCCTGTCCCTGATGAGACAAAATGGATTTATGGTTCAACTATGACAACTTGTAAACCTAATGAACCACTTATTGATATAAATGGCGATGGAATACCTGATAACTTTGATTATTTTAAATCTGGAAGATGTGTTAATATCTCACTTAATAATTCACCAAGACCAAGTTTTGATATAGATGGTGATAGAATAATTGATTTTGAATCAAATCTTGATTATATCCCAGATAAGATTGTTGATAATGGATGGAAGGAACCACTTTATTTTATAGGCGATAGATATCAAAACCAGAGAATTTATTACTCTGTGCCTCAGGTTGGTGCTGTTCCAACTGCATGGAGTTCAAGGACAAATGAACTAACTGCAACCTGGCAGCCGGCAACAGTTAGCAACATAAAGAGATATGAGATAACTGTTGGTGAAAATTATATTGATGTTAGCGGTATTAAAAAGTCGTGGGATATAGTTGGAAAGAGTTTATCAGGTGTTGTTTCAAATATATCGCTTTCGCCAGGAAATATAACTGTTCTTACATCAAGAATAACACTTGATTCATCAAGTTTCACAGTTAAAGATGCATCAAAGTTTGCAGATGAGGGTGTTGTTTATGTTGGAAGTGAGATAATGATTGTTTCAAAGATTGATAATCAGACATTTAGAATAATTGAAAGAGGTGTTCAGGGTTCATACCCATCTATGCATACACCTTGGGGTGAGGTTGTATCTGATAGAGCATATATAGTTTCAGTAAGAGCGGTTAGTGAGAATAATGAATACCTGCCTAATGCAAATGGGACGCCAGTTTTAATATTTAGAATTGATACAACAAAGCCAACTACACCAGGTGCACCTATTCCACAAGTTCCTGCAGGAACTGCTGCTGGTCCAAGTTATGCATTAAAATGGGATCCATCAGTTGATTTTGAATCAAATATTATGGCTTATGAGATTCAAGAGAGAGAAAATACAAGTCCTGTCTGGAAAACAATAAATGCAATACCTGGTTATAAATATGGTGGTGGTATCAACAATATATATAGTGTTGGAGATCCTGTAATTCCTGGTGAGAAACCAAGACCTCTTGGGAATTATTATACATATCGCATAAGAGCATGGAACTTTGCAGGACTTTATTCTGATTGGTCTGAAATATCAAAACCAGTTGCAACATCTATAGGTAATCAGGTAATTCAAAAAGTTGATGCTTATCCAAATCCTGTTGATTTAAGAAAAGGTGGAAGAGAAGGAAAGATTACTATTGCTTATATATTAAATGATGATGCTGAGGTTGTTATATCAATATATGATCTTCTTGGAAACCTTGTAAAAGAGGTAAAATTTTCAAGAGGCCAGAAAGGCGCTCAGATGGGTTCCAACTATTTTGACTGGGATGGAAGAAATGACCTTGGTGGAATAGTTTCAAAGGGCGGTTATATTGTAAGAATAAAAGCATCAAGTCCAAAAGGTAGTTCCACAATCACCAAAAAGATTGGAGTGATACATTAATCAAAATTGAAATATGCTATAATTATATTTTGTAAGTAAAAAGGAGCAGTTATGAAAAAAATAATTTTTGTTGGATGGATAGGAATGTTTTTGAATTTTAGTCTTTTGGGTGCAGATGACCCTTATGATAAACTTGCAAATGATTTGGCTAATCTCGGCAAAGATGTAAAAAAGATTGCTGTTATTCCTTTTTCATATGCTGATAATACTTCTTCAACTAAAGATGGAGCGATTATCTCAGAAAGACTTACCATGAAACTTATTAATCTTCAAAAATTTGAGATTATAGAGAGAAGTGTTTTAAATAAAGTTTTGGATGAATTGAAACTTCAAAATTCTGGAGTTATAGATGCTTCAAGTGCAAAGGAACTTGGAAAGGTTTTAGGTGTTGATGCTATAATCACAGGGACACTGATTCAAACTGCTGATGGTAGAATTGAAGTTAATGCCCGTATTATTAAAACTGAAACTGCTCAAGCAATAGGTGCTTCTCAGGTGTATGTTGTAAAGGATTGGCTTGGTGGAGATACAAAGCAGGTTAACACTCAAAATATTGCACAAGAATATCCACAGCAAGTTTCTCCATCAGTTAAAACTTCTTATATTAAAAATCCAGTCTCTTACAGTTTTTTTGATGTAATAATGGGTTTTGGTTCACAAAAATTAGATGCGACTGCTGACCCGAATGCTGTATTAATGCTTAGCGATATTCGTTGGAGTGAATTAAAAGAAGTAGAAGCTCAAGGTATTGGTCCTATAGGAATTAGAATTGGTGGATTTGGGAAAAGTATTATCGGTGGTGATCTTGAAATTTCACTTACAAAACATTACACACCTGCTCAAAATATTATTTTTACAAATGGAGCAATAAGAATAATGCCAGAAAATTATTTTGATGTAACAACTTTTGGGCTTAGTGGGGATTTGCTTTTAAGGACAATGGGAAAGACATCTAATTTTTATTTAGGATTTGGACTTGGTATGTCTATAAATACTATAAAATCCGACTATATACTTAATAATGATGGTAGTCGGTTGAATGAGGTTGATATTGGTTGGATTCTTAGAATGCCGATAGGTGTTAGATTTATATTTGATAACACAACTTTTTTTGTAGAATGGAGATGGGAAGGACAATACACTTCTTTTGATAGAGGAAATTATGGTTCTGAAAGCAATACTTTAGATTTTACTGGTTCAAGATTTGTTTTTGGAGTAGGAAGCAGATTCTAATACCAACCTTCTGAATTTTATTTGGTGTTCGATCAAAATTTAATGTCACTGAAGTAATATTCGTTATATCAAAAAATTGTTCCTGAAATCTATGCATAAACTCTTATCCATTTTAATATTTTCTTTTACTCTCATAAGTTTTTCTATAAATTTTTTTGCAGATAAAATAAAAACAAATTGAAATTCCCCTACTTAAAATCCCCCTACTTCCCCCTTTATCAAAGGGGGAAGAAAATAAAGGGGGATTTAGTATTTTGAATAATTGAAATATTTTTAGGGACATAATTTTGAACTATCCATTTTATCTTCAGGGACAAAAATTATGATCCAATGCGTTATGTTTGAATAAATCATTTATATTGATATAATTTAGTTTATGGAAGTTTTTGATATTATTAAAAAAAGAATTCTTATTTTTGATGGGGCGATGGGAACTGAGATTTCAAGGTTTAATAAGAGTTTAGAGGATCTTCCAAATGATTTTTTAAATATAAAAGAACCAGAATTTATAGAAAAAATTCATAGAAGTTATATTGAAAGCGGTGCTGATGTTATTGAAACAAATACATTTAACTCAAATCCGATAGTTCTTGAGAAATTCTCTAAAGAAAATTATGTAGAAGAGTTAAACAAAAAAGCAGTTGAGATTGCAAAGTCAGCTGTGTCTGGTTATAAAAGAAAAATTTTTATATGTGGAAGTATTGGTCCTCTTGATATTTCACTTTCACTTGGCTCAAAATATAGTTTTGATGATGTTAAAAATTCTTATATAAAACAGATTGAGGTTCTTTTTAAAAGTGGGGTTGATTTTGTTATATTTGAAACAGCTCATGATTTAATTAATTTAAAAGCAGGAGTTTGTGGAGTATATGAGATTTTTGGAAATAGAGAACTTCCTGTTATTGTTTCAGTTACACTTGATTCAAATGGACTTATGTTAAGCGGTCATGATATAAAAGCGGTTTATTCAAATCTTTCTCATTTTAAACTTATTGCTCTTGGTATAAACTGTTCAACAGGTCCTATTGAGATGCAAAATTCAATAAAAAATCTTTCAGAATTTTCCCATTTTCCAACAATTATTATGCCAAATGCAGGATTTCCAGGTGAAAATGGAAGATATAATCTTTCTCCAGAAGTTTTTGCAAATACAATTAAAAGTTATTCTCTCTCCGGTTATATAAATATTGCTGGTGGATGTTGTGGAACAAACCCTAATCATATAAAACTTCTTTCAGAATATCTTGATGGAGTTAAACCAAGAGAAGTTTCCCAAAAGAAAAAATTTTGTGTTTCTCATAAGATACCCTTTTTTGAGGATGATATTGAAAAACCATTTCTTTGTGCTGAGCGACTTAATACACTTGGAAGCAAAAAATTTAAGGATATGGTTATAAATTCTGATACCAATGGAATTATTTCTCTTGCAAAAGAGCAAGCAAACAAAGGCGCGCATCTTCTTGATATCTCATTTATAAATCCAGAGAGAAATGAAATTGATGATATTAAAAAATATCTTCCAATTATCTCATCATCTATTAGAATACCTTTTATGATAGATTCAACAAATATTAATTCTTTTGAACTTGCATCAAAACTTACTGGAGCAAGAATTGTTATAAACTCTGTTAATTTTGAAAATGGTGATGAGAAAGTGGTTAAAGCAATTGAACTTGCGAAAAAATATGGATTTGTAATTGTATGTGGTCTTATAGATGAGTCAAAAACAATGCCTTTTGAGTTTGAAAGAAAAATGAAAGTATTTCAAAGAGCAAAAAACTTTTTTATTAAAAATAAATTTTTGCTTGATGATGTTTTATTTGACCCTCTTGTTTTTCCGATTGCAAGCGTATCTTATAATAAATCTGCATATGATACACTTCTTGCGGTTGAAGAAATTTCAAAACAAGGTTTTAGGACAATTCTTGGAATAAGCAATATCTCTTTTGGATTAAAGCCCACTTCAAGAAAATATTTAAATTCTATTTTTCTTTATCATGCAATAAGAAGAGGGCTTGATTTTGCAATAGTAAATATTCTTGAAAAAATCCCATATTCTTTAATAGATTTAGAGATTAGAGATATTGCTGAAAAAATACTTCTTGAAGGAAGAATTGATTTGATAAAAGTTTTTTCAGAGAAAACATCCCAAAAAATAAATTATACTCAAGAATCTAAACTACCATTAAGCAAAAATGAGATCTTAAGGGACTATATTATAAATGGAAATGGAGATGTTGAGAAAATAGTTGATGAACTTTTAAAAGAATATCAGCCTCTTGATATAATAAACAAAATTATAATTCCTTCTATGAATAAGGTTGGTGAGATGTTTAGACGAGGAGAATACATTGTAACTGAGGTTTTAGCATCTGCATCTATAAGTCAAAGAGCAATTGATAGAGTTAAGCCATTTATTAAAAAAGAAAGTTTTAAAAAAGGAAAACTTTTGATTGCAACAGTTAAAGGTGATGTTCATGATATTGGAAAAAATCTTGTCTCAATTATATTTGAGTCAAATGGATATGATGTTATTGATCTTGGAACAAAGGTTGAACCTGAAACTATTGTTGAAAAAGTTATTTTAAATAAGCCTGATTTTATAGGACTCTCTGGGCTTCTTGCAAGATCCTGTGATTATATGATTGAAACGGCAAAAAAACTTAGAGAAAAAAATATTACTGCTCCGCTTATTGTTGGTGGGGCTGCTGTTTCAAAAAGTTTTGTTGAAATGAAATTAAAACCAATTTATAAAAATTCATTTTATGCAAGTGATGCAATTGAAGGTGTTAGGATTGCAAATGAGATTAAAGTTGTATGATTTTTGAAAGAAAGAAGTTTGAAAATTTTGATTTAAATGTCTTATTTGAAAATATTCATTATGATCTTCTTTATTTAAGATTTTTTAACTTAAAAAAGAATCAAACCGATAAACTTTTAAAATTTGAAAATGAAATATCTTTGGTAAAAAAAGAGATTATTGAAAACAATTACATAAATGCAAAAGGTGTTTATAAAATATTTAAGGTTTCGAAAAATGATAATTTTATAAATGTTTTTGATGATAAAGGAAATATAGTTGAAAAAATAGAAACGATTAGAAATAAAGATGGTCTTTGTATCGCAGATTTTTTAAATCAAGAGGACTGGGTTGGATTTATATCAACATCTGTTTTTGTTGACGAAAATGTTTATGATAAGTTTATAGAAAAAAAATATTTTTCAAAACTCTATATTATAAACTCACTTTCTATAATGATGGCTGAGGCATTTATTGAGGTTCTCCATTATTATATGAGAAGAGATTTTGGAATTTGTGAAAATACTGATTTAAAAGAACTTTATAAAAAACCAAAAACAGGGCTTAGATACTCACCGGGCTATCCTGGACTTGATATTTCAGTAAATAAAAAAATTTATGATCTTTTAAATGCAAAAGAACTTGGAAGCAAAATAACTTCAAGTTATATGATTGAGCCAGAGTCATCAGTTCAAGCACTTGTTTTATTTTCAAACAATGCTAAGTATCTTTAATTCATAATTCAAATTTCTCATCTCTCATACTATTTTTGCTTTAGCTATAAACATTAGCATATCCACTATTCTAATCCATCATTCATCATTTATAATTTAATCTCCAACTCCCAATTCCCAAATCCCTATCCCCCAACTTAAAACGGTGGTTCTTTTCCTACTATCTTTAACCAGGATATGTCTTTAAATCTCTCGGACTTGTGCCCTGTCTCAAGTATTATTTTTTTAAAGCCCTTCTCTCTTAGGTCTTTTGCTATGTCCTCGCCTTTTTGCCCTTCTTCTAACTCAGAATCTATATATATCGGCGTTTCTTTATCTATTTTGTCTA
>Ga0272449_1001818_pt1 | contig 21013 bp, 19 predicted proteins | sample YNPCB0241_FD_198679 | JGI IMG/M metagenome (GOLD analysis project Ga0272449, IMG submission 198679) | Hot spring sediment microbial communities from Yellowstone National Park, WY, United States - YNP-CB-024-1 | ecosystem: Environmental > Aquatic > Thermal springs > Hot (42-90C) > Sediment... | reverse complement strand
TTGCACATCCCCAAAAAATCCCCTTACCTCCGCCATTCGCCTTTGGCAGGGGTTTCGACCATGTCGAGCCACACATTCGTGGAATCTTGCTCGACCTTGCTTCCAAGGTCTTCGATAAGGTCTTCCAAAGACTTGCCACGAACCGCAGACCTTCTATAAAGCCACCAGAGCAAGAAATAGATAGGGTGGAAGAATGTAAAAACGCCGTTATCGAAGCGAACCCCTATGTGTTTTGAGACCTCCTCGGAAAGCCAGACAAACGAAAGATAGGATTCAATCTCTTTGCTGAATATGCCTTTTCGTCTTGAAGGGTCGCCAAGCCTACGAACCCATTCTTTTCCTTCCTGTGCTTCTAGCAAGGTTTTTGCCCACTCGACAGTCGTTGCCCATTCGGACACATGTCGCACCACAAGTTTTCTTAGCGCGTCCCGCCTTTTTTCTGTCTCTGAATCCTCTGCCAAAGAAAAGAAGGCGAGAACCTCGTCTGGTGTAAGGACTCTATCATATTGCCTTTTTCGCCTTAGAGCGTTCTCGCTTATCGCACCTATGATTTCCCTCGAACGAACAAGAAGGCTTTTAGACCATGATTCGTCTGGACCTAGCGTCAGATAAGACCCATAAAGCGAAAGTTCCATAGCATCGAGGCACGAAGAATCGCCAAAGACCTCGAGATGCAAGACCTTTTGTCTTTTGTCGCCTTTCCCGAACTCCCCGACAAACCAAAGTTCATCCCTTGGCGTAAGCCTTATAGGTGGCTCGTCGCCCTTTTCTTTGGAAAAAAGGGCAACATACCCAGCCCTAAGTGCCTGCACCTGATTGACCTCTGGATTCACTTCTAAGGGCGCACCCCTTGCCATTGCAACTTTGCCCCCCCCATCCCTCATCCTAAGAGCCTGCACAAGCGCAGTCTCTCGTGTGGGATTATCAATATCGAAACCAGCAAGATGCATGTAAAGGGAAAAAACCGTAAGGACATTCTTCTCGCCTTCATAGCGAGGTGGCAAGTTTATCCTGTGCCTTAGCAAGACGAAGTTATTGCTTCCAAGTTCCCCGAACCTTTCTTCAGGCACTAGGTGCGCCGCAACCAAATCCCCAGGCAACATGGGTCTTACAACCTGTGCCCCCTCCACTGGTATGTGTATCCCATTGTGCCATGTCTGGTTTATGCCGATGGGGTAAAACCCCCCGACCGCTGTCTTTTCTTGCGCCCTGCAGTATGCAACAAGAAAATCTTTGCCAGTCGCCTCGGATGCAATCGCCTCGCAAAATGCCCTTCTTGCCTGATTCTCGTCCTCCCCAGCCCCCTCCTTCCACATCTTTTTTGCGCTTTGCGGCAAATATACCTGCAACATCGAAGGGACGACTGGGACTTGCGCCTCCTCGGCACGAAGCGCAGCCTGAACCCGCTCCCAATCGAAGCCAGGTCCAGGGTCCCACTTATCCACAGAAGAATGCCAGTGGCACTGAATGCCACAGAACTGCTCAGGCGGAGGCGATACAAGAACCCTTGGCACTATCTTTCCGTCTTCACCGACAGGAAAGACTGGTTCTATGCCGAGTTCACTGCACAGTATGCGCAAAAGTTCAATCAAAGCCTTGTATTGCGCATCTGTGTATTTCAAGGACTTGAAGACTGTCCCGTTTATCTCCATCTCGTCGGATACTTCACGCCCAAAAAACTGCGCTTCGCTTGAACCAACAAGGTTTGGGGCTGGATTGTTCAGGTCAATGCCTATGGAAACCTGATTCACCCCCCCCGCATGAAGAGCCATGTCAGCGACATCTGTCGCCTGATAGACCGTTCCATCAGCATCTATCATGAAGTGCGTCGAATAACCCCGCTCGAGCAATGTTCCAAAGCAAGCCTTGCTTGAAGCATTGCCGTCATGATGAAGGACGACCGTCCGAACGACCTTTGCAAGCGCCTTTATGGCATCGCCTTCACCTGCCTCCCTGAACCCTTGCCCAAAAAGCCCAGAAACCCCGCTTGCCCCTTGAGGCAGTCGCCTTGGAAAAATGTAAGGCCTTTGTTCGCCTTGATAGATTCGGGAAGTGGGGGGGTCAAGCGAGGCATAGAATGATAAGCCATTCGGGTCGAGGAATGTGACAACCCGAACATCGTCGGGCATGGTGCGCCTTTGACCTGCTATTACAATATAACCCATATCCTACGCCCTTGGTGGTGGTATCTTTGGGATCTTTGGCACAGCCTGCTTTGCCTTTGTAGCCTTCTTGGCAGAAAAAATCCCTTTTATCATCCTGCCAAAGTTTCGAAGCATAAAAAATGCCATCACTGCTACTAGGGCAAGGATACACCAATAGGCAATGGGACCCCAGAAATGCCCTAGTCTGGCAATAGCATATTGCCTGCCTTTGCGATATAGAGGCTCGAAAAAGAACGAAGACTTTGGGGTTGTGAAACTAAGGGGCAAAGAACGCACCCCACCACTTGCCACCTCGACGGTGTAGCGAGTCTGTGCCTTCAAAGATTTCTTTGGCTTGACAACAAACTCGCTCGAAATCTCAGATGCCAAGTCTTTTGCGCTATTCAAAAATGCGTCTGGCGATGCCCCATCCCTGAATGTTCCACCCGTCTTCAAACTAAGTGCCTGAAGGCGCATGGCGCAGGCGGGGTCATCAGAAGCAAGCGAGATAGTAAATATCCTGACCCCAAAACCTTGCAAAAGGGGCAAAAGACCCTCGAAGCTCGCACGCACAGTGTCCTCACGCTTTTTTAGCGCATAGCCGACATCTGGCAAGACACATGCAAGAACCTGCCTTGTGCATTCCTCTGATGTGTCTTCTAGCCCAGAAGCACCATGACACGCCTCGACCTTTCTTGTGCAGCGACTCGACCCAGCAATCTTTTTTGCAATCACATCTCTTGCCATCAGGTATCCATCTTTCCCATCTGAGACAAGGGCAATGTCATGCACATCTGCATCGTCAGCGAAAAGCATGAACAACTTCAAAGTCGCCTCGAGCGCCCCTTTTGCAAAATACTCATCCCGCTCCCTGTCAAGCCTGAAATGACCTATGTTTACAGCGGCTTGGACGATTTCCTGCGCCTCATCAATTCCGAAAAGCCTTGGGAAAAAGCCTTGTGCAGGTGGAAGCCTGGACAGCATCGTCTTTGCACTCTGCGGGTCAACGAATATGTTCGAGCAGTAAGTTTCATCCACCTTTTCCCCATATCTGCGCCTCCTTTCCCTTTCCAGTATAACGCTCGGGTCGTTCACATCGCACACCTCAACATCCCCATTTTTGGACAATGACAGCGCCCACAAAAGGTCGTTGTATGCAATGATGGCAACCCTTGCATCTTTTTTTAGCCCTCCTAGAACCTCTGCAATTGCCTTCTCGTAAAGGCTACGCACATCTTTTCTTATCAGGGCGTGCATCGCTAAAACAATAACGACAGACTGCCTTATGTCCGATTTTGCCATCTCTTTTGCACCCCCCTTGAACCCTTTTGCAGGGCGCTCGCCTTCGAGTTTTAGAAAGAGGGGGGTATCAGGAGGGATGCTTTCACCTTCCGCAAGGAAGACCGAAAGCGAGGATTCAGCCAGTGAAACGGGATGAAACCCATCCTTTGCCATAGAAACTAATATCCTCCAGTCCGATGGGCTTCTTATCACAACCCTCGAAACCTTCAGCATCAACTGGTCCTGTGCAAGGGCGGAGCGGGAACATATTAGAAGGCAAAAGATTATGAAACTGCGCACCATCAAAGACCGAAATAAAAAGGATTTATTACCATGTGCCCCTCGAACACAGTTTTGTCTTTCGAGGCTATGACGACCTTGAAATCTCCAAACTCTTGCGGGACTGGGATGCGAACTCGCACAATCCTGAAAAAGCCGATGTCAAGGCATTTGCATTCTACCATCGAAACCTTTTGCGCCCCTCGAAGGCAAAAGCCGTCGAATGGTGGAAGGGCTTTAGTGCCTACAAAAAGCACCTGACCTGGAAAGACCCTGTGGGTTTCGAATGCAGGAAGGGGAAGTGCAACGATGAAAAAAGACTTCAACAGGTCTCGCCTGCTAAGCGAAAAGATTCCCTCGTCTTTTTTGGCTATTGGTTCCACTCTCTCGTGAGTTCTTTGATGTCCTGCCTTGTCTTTTCAGGGATATCCGCCCACTGGGTCACGATGTAAAAGAAAAGCCACATGAAAGCCATATCGAAGACTGCACGCCGTGGAAAAACAGGCAAAAGAACGCCACCAATAAAAGACAAAAGAACGGTGATCCACACCATGTTCAAAATGATCTTTAGATGCCATGACCAGCGCCTTTCGTGGTGGCTTATGAAGGGGAACAGTGATAGATTCATAAAGGCAACGAATGCGACAACAAAGATCCCCAGAACCCCCATCACGCTGGACTCTGCAAAGAGGTGCGAGTTCAGAAAGGATACGATTGTCAGTGCTCCCGCTGGTCTTGGGAAGCCAAGCCAGAAACCAGGCACCTCTATCTTGCGCACATTGAATCTTGCAAACCTTATGCAGCCCGCCACGAACGGCAAAAATGCCACAACCCCAGCCAAAACTGCCCGCTCAAAGGAACCTGGCGGGGCAAAAGGCAGTTTGGCGACCTTCTGATACGCCAGATATACTATGAACGCAGGGGCGCACGAATAACTTGTCAGGTCTGCAATGTTATCGAATTCAGCCCCAAATCGGGTCTCTTGCCCTAGCATCCTTGCAACCCTGCCATCGAAGGAATCGAAGATGAAGGCAGCGAAAAGGGCGACCCCTGCCCAAAACACATAATCGCCCGCACTGGACGCATCAGCGCACTCCATGCCGTGCATTGCGATGATGGTTGCAATGAAACCAAGGGCAATGTTCCCAACAGTCATCAAGTCTTTTGCCTTGAAGAACACCTTTGCCTCGCTAATCAATCTCCTCGGACTTTTCGCCTAGCCCCTCGAGTGCCTGCAGAAAGTTTAGCCAGTGCTTTCTGCTTGCCTCTGTTATATCGTGGGGCTCGACCTTCCGAAATACCTCCTCTGCCACATAGATTGGCGCCTTTGCTCGAAGCGCAAGGGCGATGGCATCGGAAGGTCTTGTGTCTATCTTTATGACCCCCCTCCCTTTTCGGACAAACAAAAGCCCATAGAAGGTTCCATCCCTCAAATCAGTCACCTCGACCTTTTCCAGATGACCGCCAAGGCTTTCCAGCACGCTAAGCAACAAGTCGTGCGTCATCGGTCTTTCGAACTTCACGCCGTGCAAGGCAACTGCGATCGCTGATGCCTCGGCAAATCCAATCTGGATTGGAAGGGTTTCTTCGCCCTCGACCGCCCTCAGCACCACGACTGCGGATTTTCCTTCTTCCTCTTGCATCAAGGCTACCACCTGAACCTCAATAGCCATGCGCCTCCTCCGCTCGAGGGATGGATATGATATTGCCTCGATGCCCAACTATTTCGCCACGAAGCGAGTTTGTGAGCACCTCGGTTATGCGCACACGGACCAATGACCCTGGTTGAACGCCGTCCACAGGATTGAAGTTTACTACAAAGTTTGTTCTTGTCCTACCGCAAAGTTGGAATGGATTGCGCTCGCTTGGACCTTCGACAAGAACTTCTTCGATGCGACCAAGAAACCTTTGCATCCTTTTCCTCGTGATTTCGTTCTGCAGAGCCTGAAGCACTTCGAGCCTTCTTTGTTTCTCTTGTGGCGGGCAATCGTCTTTGAACCTGCTTGCAACTGTGTGTGGTCTTGGCGAATATTTGAACGAGAATATCGTGTCGAACTGAACCCTTTCCAAAAGCCTTAGCGTGTCTTCGAAATCCTCGACCGTCTCGCCAGGAAAGCCGACAATGATGTCTGTGGAAAGGGCAATGTCTGGGCAATAGTGGCGAGCCATCTCGACTTTCTCGATGAACTCCTCTGAAGTATAACCCCTTTTCATCAGTTTGAGTATCCTATTCGACCCAGACTGCGCGGGGAGATGTAGATACTCGCATACTTTTTCAAGGTTTTTGAAACAAGCCATCATCCTTTGGTCCGCATCCTTTGGGTGGGATGTAACAAACCTTAGCCTTTCAAGCCCCTGGACTTCGTTCAATGCCTCCAAAAGCCCCACAAAGTCTGGGTTGCCTTGAAGCCCTTTGCCATACGAGTTCACATTCTGACCAAGTAGTGTTATCTCTTTCACGCCAGACGCGACCAATGCTTTCACCTCTTTCATCACTGTGGCAAAAGGTTTGCTTACCTCCCTGCCTCGCACATAGGGAACGATACAGAAAGTGCAGACCTTGTCGCATCCTTTCATGATAGTAAGGAACGCAGTCGGTCCCTTTTCGAACTCTTCCTCCACCTCGACAAACTCGTAAGACGAACGGGGCCTCCTTTCCGTAAGCGCAACTCGCTTTCCACTGTGGACTTCTTCGAGCAAGGATGGCAAATCTTTTATGTTGTCTGGACCAAACACCAAATCGAGCCATGGCACCTTTTCTAGCAATGCCCGCCCGTGCTGTTGAGCCACACACCCACACACAGCAAATATCATATCGGGGTTCAAGTCCTTCAAAGGCTTGAACCGTGCAAGCGTTGAAAATACCCTTGCCTCGGGCTTTTCCCTGACGCTACAAGTGTTTATCAAGAAAAGGTCGCAGTTCGTTGGGTCTTCGGTCTTTTCAAATCCAGCGTGTCCCAGCACTTGCAGGATGCGTCTCGTGTCGAAAACATTCATCTGACAACCATAAGTGATTACAAAGACTCGCTTCGTGCTGGTCGCAGGCAAGGCAGGCTCTTTTTCATCCCAAAACATGGCGTAAACATACATAAGTTCGAGCGGTTTTTCAATCGGCTATCTTCGATGGCACGCAGCCGTTGCATTTTTTTCGTGTTTTGGTATGTTAGCGTGCCTTGCAAGGTGATGAAGATGCAGAAGGTCATGCTTTTTGTGTTAGCTATTGGAGGCTGTGCCACCCAGGGACCGACCATCGAGGAGGCGCTGATGCACTATCACACCTATCTTAGGTCTCAGGAGATCAGCAAGGCGATGATGTTTGTCGCACCCGAGGCAGTCGAGGCTTTTCATTCCTTGCACGACCCCCGAAGAAATATCTATGTCATAGAAGAGGTCGAGGTGGGTGGGATAACTAAAGACCCAAAGACCTCGAATACTGTTGTGCAAGTTCAGTTGACCGTTCGAGGCAGAAACTCGATTACTGTGAAGACCAAGACCATTCGTGAGGAGTGGCACAAGAGAAAAGGGAACTGGTATCTTGTGAAACTTTCAGAGGTGGATAACGAGCGACGGTGATGGTAACAACCTTGTTTTGAAAGGAGGAGATATGCATGAAATCTTGCTGGACGATTCTTACAAATCTGTAGTCGAGGAGGCTCGAAACTTAGCAAAATGGGTATCGCCTGACCTTTTGCGAGCGATGGATAAAGGCGAGGTGCAGTATCCGAAAAGTTTCGTGGAGGAGGCAGGGAAAAGAAACCTTCTTGGGCTTAGATTTCCGAAGGAGGTGGGGGGGCGCGGTCTTCCGTTCGTGGTCGAGATGGCTTGCATCGAGGAGATTGGAGTTCTTGGCACATCTTTGGGCTGCCTTTACTCGCTTCCGAGCATAGTGGGCGAAGCGATTGCAACATTCGGCACGGACGACCAGAAGGAGCGTTTCCTTGTGCCTACTTTGCAGGGCAAGAAGTTTTGCGCTGAGGCATTGACCGAGCCTCGTGGTGGGTCTGACTTTTTTGGGGCGACGACAAGGGCTGAGCAAAAGGGCGACTATTTCGTCTTGAATGGGCTAAAAAGGTTCATTGTTGGCGCAATGGGTGCTGACTATTTTTTGGTCTATGCAAGGACTGGCGATGGACCTAAAGAGATTACTGCCTTCCTTGTTGAAAGGGACGATACTGTTGTGGTGGAACGCGTTTACGGTCTTCTTGGGACGAGAGGTGGGGGCACAGGGAGGCTCAGGTTCAAAGGAACAAAGGTGCCCATCGAAAATGTAATTTTAGGAGTTGGAAGGGGCGCAGAAGTGTTCAATGTCATGATGGTGCCAGAAAGGCTTACGCCAGCAGCAGGCGCTATCGGAATGGGGAGGGCGGCAATAGCGCTTGCTGGCAGGTATTCCACAAGGCGCAAGGCTTTTGGCAAACCCATAAAGTCATTTCAGGCAGTGTCTTTTAAGATTGCGGAAGCGGTTTCCGCTTTGGACGCTGCATCTTCGCTTGTGTTTGCTGCGGCAAAGGCTTGCGACCTCTATGGCTCGGTTGGTGCTGGAAGGCAAGATGGGACACCTGTGCGCAGGTTGGTTTCAGAGGCAAAGAAGGTTGCCACTGAAGCTGCATGGTTTGCCATCAACCAGGCTATGCAGGTGATGGGGGGGATTGCTTATACTGACATTTATCCTATCGAGCGCTACCTTCGTGACGCGAGGCTTTCCATGATATGGACAGGAACGAATGAGATTATGAACCTCCTGATCCAGCACGAATATTATGCAGAACTCGAAAGACATTACGGAAAACAACGGGAGATCGAGCACGATGCCACTACCACAGACGCCGATGATGACAAGGTCTTTGAATAGACCTTCTGTTTTCGACAGCAGGCAATATCGGTTTTTTCATGCGAGGCTAACATTTTGGCTGCCTTTATAAAGTCGCTTCTAAAGTGGCTTTTTTCCATATCGGTTGGCGCAATCTTCGCCTATTTGACGCTCAAAGACTGGCCCCTCTCGGGCATGTTCGATAAGGTAAGCGTGGAAGGCATCTTTCTGGTGTCCGCCTCGTGGAAGGTGAATCTACTTTATTTGCCCCTGTATTTCTTGACGCTGGTTTCTATGCATATCTTCAGGGTGTGGAGGTGGAAGCCCCTTCTTGAGCCTGTGGGTGATGTTCCTTTCTGGGTTTTGTATCGTGTCTCTTCCGTCGGATTTCTTGCGATGTTTATCCTGCCTTTTCGCCTTGGGGAACTGATAAGACCGATGCTTTTGTCTGCCGAGACCTCCATTCGACGCTCCCCAGCGCTTGCAACGGTCTTCGTAGAGCGCTCTTTCGATGGTGTTTTCGTGTCGTTGTGCCTTCTGGTCGCCCTTATCTTCATGCCAAAGTCCGATAAACTTTCATACGAAGCACTTCAGATCGCAACCAGCCTAGCAACAATAGTGTTTGCAGGCATCATGGTGTTTCTAGCCTTTCTTTTCGCCTTCAGACATGCAATCAAAAGGATCCTCGATAGGACGCTACCAAAATCCGCTATTTATGGCGCTATTGGCTCGGTTTTGACCCGATTTCTTGCAGGTCTTCAGGTGCTCCCTGATGCTCCTAGGTTCTGTCGTTTCGTCTTGCTTTCGATTGGCTATTGGGGTTCTAACGCATTTGGGCTTTTCATATTGTCTTATGGATTTGGGCTCGATTTGCCATTCGTTGCAGGTGTTGCAATGATGGCAACCGTTGTTGTTGGCATGATGATCCCAAACCCACCGGGGAATGTTGGGACATTTTGGTTTTTTCTGCTTAAGCCTCTTGAACTCTACGGGCTTTCAGGCAATCCCTCTTGCCTTCTGTTCGCTTTGACTGTGTATAGCCTTCAACTGCTCCAGTTGGTGCTCTTTGGGGGCTATTATCTAGCAAAGGGCACAATACCCTTCAGTAAGGCATTCAAAATCTCATTCAAAGACCTTCAGAACAATGGAGCAGTTGGGGACGGTTCGAGCTAAAGGCAGGTAACAAGTCAAAAGTCAACACAGATGCATTTTTGCATTGACCTTTTGGCAAGCCAAGCCGTAAGTAATTGCCATCGTTCTTTTCTCAACTTTTTAGGAGGTTTGAACATGAAACTAAAAGAAAAACTAGCTGAAAAAATCCCACCTGCTCGAACTCGATACAAAACCCTGATCAAGGAATTTGGCAACAGAGTAGTTGACAAGGTAACCGTTGAACAGGTTGCTGGAGGCATGAGGGACATAAAGTGCCTTCTCACCGACATCTCATATCTTGACCCTTATGAAGGGATCAGGTTTAGGGGTTTTACGATCCCCGAGGTGCTCGAGAAATGCCCAAAGAGGGAAGGCGCTGAAGTCCCGCTCGTTGGTGGATTCTATTACCTCTTGTTGACGGGCGATGTTCCGACACTGGAAGAAGCAGAGGAGGTTGAGGCAGAGTGGAAGGCACGCTCGAAGGTTCCGCAGTATGTCTATGATGTAATCGAGGCTCAGCAGCCAAAGGAGACACACCCAATGACCCTCTTTGCGATGGGTGTGCTTGCTATGCAAAGGGAGTCTGTGTTTGCAAAGAGGTACGCGCAAGGCATGAAGAAGGAAGAATACTGGGAACCCATGTTCGAGGACGCCATGAACATGGTTGCGAAACTTCCAGCGATCGCCGCGTATGTGTATCGGAGAAAGTATTTCAATGACTATCCTGCAGAACCCGACCCGAAACTGTGCTGGGGCGCAAACTTCGCCCACATGATGAAGGTTCCAAATCCAGAATATCAGGAACTGATGAAACTTTACTTCATCTTGCATTCTGACCACGAGAGCGGGAATGTTTCTGCCCATACCGCCCACTTAGTGGCTTCAGCATTGTCTGATGTTTATTATTCGTGGGCTGCTGGGCTTTGCGGACTAGCTGGACCTTTGCATGGGCTTGCAAATCAGGAGTGCCTTGCGTGGATTATGAAACTTATGGAAAGGTTCGGCGGTCGGGTGCCTACAAAAGAAGAGGTCGAGCAATACGCATGGGAGACTTTGAATGCAGGGCAGGTCATTCCAGGATACGGTCATGCAGTCCTTAGGAAGACAGACCCAAGATATACTTGCCAGCGTGAGTTTGCATTGAAGCACTGCCCGAATGACCCAATCTTCCAGACCGTGAGCGTTGTTTACGAGGTTGTGCCTCAGGTGCTCTTGAAGCATGGCAAGGCAAAGAACCCATGGCCGAATGTAGATGCACACTCTGGGCAGCTTCAGTATTATTACGGCGTGCGTGAGTGGGACTTCTACACAGTCCTGTTTGGCATCGGTCGTGCGCTTGGCGTCTCGGCAAACCTCGTGTGGGACCGAGCAGTTGGTCAGCCCATTGAAAGACCGAAGTCCGTCACCACAGACATGCTCGAAGAGATGGCAAAGAAGGCGGCCGAGTAAACTAAAATCATCTGCCTTATAAAAGTTCCCAGTTTCCCTTCAAAGCCTCCTTGTGACAAAGGTCTTTGTTCTTTGTGGCTTGGCATAGCGCTGGCGAATCCTTGCTGTGGCTCTTAGTTTTTAGCCTTTTGTGCGTTTTCCCACAATCTGCCTGTCCAGTACCTGAGGAGTGCAATGCTTTTTGAAAAGACTGCCATGGGCTCACAGATGCAATCGTTTGCAAAGGGTAGTCGGATTGTTGAAAACTTCAGTCGCTTTCTATCTTCGCCCTTCTTCTTGCGACAATGGAACGCACTGGGGGGTTGAAGTAACCAAACCTTATCGCAGGTAACCGCTCCTTTATGAGCGTCATCATGTTCAAAATCCCCACTGGTTTTTCTAGGGCATCCTGCGGTAGAGACCTCAAGTAAAGCTCTGGGTCTATGTTCAGGTTTCTTAGTTGCACCATATCAGCACGCATCCTTTGAAGTCCTGCAATGGTTGCCTCGATGTCCGCCATCGTGTCTGTAACTCCAGGAAAGACAAGCAAGTTTACAGACACAAAGCCACCTTTTCGCCTTGTGACAAAGCCTGACTCTAAAACATCTTCAAGCCCAAAGTTCTTGGGCTTGGTATAAGCCTCAAACACTGGGACACGAAACGAGTTTATGGTTAGTCTTATCGAATCAAGACCCGCATCGCATAATCTGGACACGACATCGGGCAGGCTGCCATTTGTATTCAGATTTATTGTGCCTTTGTCTGTCTTCTTTCTTATAAGTGTGATCGCCTCCTTCAGGCAATCGGCAACCATCAGAGGCTCCCCCTCGCACCCCTGCCCGAAAGAAACGACCGCCCTCTTGACCCGTCCAATGTGAAAAACCGCAACCTCTGCGATCTCAATGGGGTCTGGAACGAACTTTATCCTCTCCTGAGCCTTGCTCGGTCCTCCTTGGGGCTGGCGGGACAGACAGCCAACACATTGGGCGTTGCACACGGGCGATGTGGGAAGCGGACACTCTTCCCTTCCCAGAAAGAAGTTTTGAGCAGCCCTGCAGAAGTAAGTGAGGGCGCAGTTTTCAAGGTGTTCTACAAGGCGGTTGCTACGAAGGACCTTCTTTACTAGGGTGCAAGCCTTCTTTATCTTTTCTATATCAAATAGCCTCGGGTCTTGCCTTCTAGACCTATCCACCTTTTTCCCAAGGGTATAAAAACGACCATTCAGGCTTCCAAGGGGGGCGTAAGCAAAGAGCGGGAGCACCAAAGCCCCTTCCAGAGTCTTATACGCAGGATGTGCAAGCCTCAAGAACCTCGGGCATATAAAGGCGCTTGTTTGAAAAACGCCCTCAACCACGACGAACTGCCCCTTTTCTGGGTCGAACCCTATGGGTGCCCTATCAGGCAAAAAGAAAAGGTCGCTTCCAAAAGGCAATGGCAAAAGTTCTTCAGGTCTTGGAAGGCGCACTTGAAACCCATCGTTCACAGCCAGATACAATGATTTGTGCTCGAAGATCTGCCCATCCTTATGGGCGCATACGAGCCTAGGAAGTGCGTTCAGGTCCATGCCTAGCCCTTTTTGACACCTCGTAAAGGATTACCGAAGTTGCAGATGCAACATTGATGGAATCCAGATCGCTCTTCCCGAATATGGAAACAAGGATATCGCACCTTTCTTTGACGAGCCTCCTAAGCCCCTCGTGCTCAGAGCCAACTACCAAACACAACGGATATCGCAAATCAGAAGACGCAATATCCACCCCACCAGAAGCGACTGCTCCTACCACAAAAACACCATGTTCACCCAAATGGCGCAATGTCCTTTGAAGATTTGTCACAAGCACGACATCGAGCCTGGCAACAGCACCCTGCGAAGCCCTGATTACACTGTCGGTCACCTTCACACTTCTATCCTTTGGCACTATCAGTGCACGAACACCAAAGAAGGCTGCGCTTCGGGCAATAGCCCCAAGATTCTGTGGGTCTTGAATACAATCTAAAGCGACAAAGATCGTTTCATGCTTGTCCTGCTCCAAGAATGGCAGAAGTTCATCTTCTGAGGCGTAGTCAAAAGGTCTTAGTGCCACTGCAACCCCCTGTCTTGCAGGGGATTTCAAAAGCATTCTAAGTTCCGATTTGCTTAAAAACGACACCTGAACACCGAGCCGTTTCGCATGCTCCACGACCTTTTGAGCCTCGAAGGGCACGGGGGCTTCAACAAGCACCTCCTTCACAAGGTGCCTTCTAAACCTCAAAAACTCCGTTGTAATCCCTGCCCCAGACAGGTAAAAGAAGTTCATTGTTCGAGCAACTTCTTAAGTGCTTCGCAGGGGTCTTGCGCCCCTGTCACGGGTCTTCCGATCACGATAATATCCGCTCCTTCAGAAAGGGCAAAAGAAGGTGTGGCTATCCTTGCCTGATCCCCGATGTCATCGGTAGCCCCTCTGATGCCAGGCACAACCATCATAAAGCCCTTTGGTGCCCTTGCCCTAAGGCTTCTGACCTCGAGCGGGGAACAAACAAGCCCATCCAACCGTGCGTTCATGGCGATGTCGGCAAGTCTTCTGGTCACCTCAAGCGTGTCTCGTGTAGCGAACAACTGTGCACAATCCTCATCGGAAATAGAAGAAAGCAATGTTACACCCAGAACCTTGAGTGACCCTTTTACCTCTGCGCATTTTTCAAGCATCTTTTGCCCACCAAGACAGTGCACAGTCAAAAGACTTGCCCCCGTGTCTTCGACCGCTCGCACTGCAAGCCCCACCTGATGCGGGATGTCGTTTAGTTTCAAGTCCAGAAACAGTTTGGCACCGTTTTGCAAAACCAGATCGCAAGCCCGCCTCCCGTGCGCACAGAACAGGGCAAGCCCGACCTTGAACCAGCCAACATCCATCTTCAAGCAAGAAACAAGCCACTGAGCCTTGGCGAAATCTGTCGTGTCTAGGGCGATGCATATCTGTTCTTTTTGCACGGGATGGGCAGGCACTTCTATCTCCAGATTGCCTTGAGCTTACGGGTGACCATTCCGATCGCTTCACTTAGTTCCCGATGGAGTTCAGTTGGTTCGCACACAAACACTTCCTGCACCACCGATGCGTCTTCTGCCCCGAACACCCTTATCGCCTCTTCCAGAAATACTTCCATCCTTGCCCGTGGGGAAAGCGCGGTCACTGGTGACCCTGGCAAGGCAATCGCAAATGATGGAGCCTTGAGCTTGCGCAAGGTGTCGCACAAGAACCAGCTCACCTCCCTTGCCCTGTTCAAAGAAAAATCCTGTCTTGACCCAAGTCCAAAGATAACGAGCCTGTTACAAGGCAGACGCCCATAAGCAGGGGTCAGCACCGATTCCCTCAGCCTCCCCAGCGCCTGACCATCCAGAATCATTTTGGAAATTCGCCCGCAAAGCCTCCAATCAACAAGCCCGCAAAGCCCTCTTGGAGGTCTGTCCTCCTCGAACAGGCAAAGCGCAAAGGTGTCCGTGTTAATAGCGTCTATCTGGTGCAGATCAGGCTTCAAAAGGTGGACCTTCATTTTTCCCCTTTTGCCTCTTGCTCTTTGCGCACCATAGAGCCGACCTTATCCAGCACTCCGTTGACAAAGGCGCTAGAATCTTCAGAGCCAAACTTCTTTCCAAGTTCAATCGCCTCGTTCAGCACAACCTTGAGCGGCGTGTCCTGAACCTTCAAGAGCTCCCATGTGGCAATGCGCAATATGTTCCTGTCAACAATCGCCATCCTATCAATGCGCCAGTTCAGAGAAGCGCTTCTAATAATACTGTCAATCTCCTCGATATTCTCGATCACCCCGTTGACGATCGCTTCAGCGAACGCTCTGGTTGCCTGCTCTTCCTGATTTTCTGCCCAGAACGGCGCTGTATCGAAATCGTTTGTTTGTCTGTGAAACTCCCACATATATAACAGTTGAAGTGCGCACTCCCGCGCTCTTCGCCTTGCGCCCATTGCTCACACCTCAAATCTGTTTCATAAGGTTTGCCATCTCGATTGCGGAAAGAGCGGCCTGAAAACCCTTGTTGCCTGACTTGGTGCCTGCGCGCTCGATAGCCTGTTCTATTGTGTCAGTGGTAAGCACCCCAAAGGCAACAGGCACCAAAGTTTCGAGCGAAGTCAATGCTATCCCTTTTGCTGCCTCGCTTGCCACATACTCGAAATGCGGGGTCGCACCTCGAACGATACACGCAAGACAGATTATGGCGTCAAACTTCTTTGTTAGCGCGACCTTCTTCGCAACCATGGGCATTTCGAACGCGCCTGGGGTTCGATATATCGTTATGCAATCGTCCTGTGCCCCGTGCCTTTTCAGGCAATCTAGCGCACCTTCCAAAAGCCTGTCTGTGATGAAATGGTTGAACCTACTGCAAACGATCGCAAACTTCAGGTCTTTGGCATCCAAAAATCCTTCAATGTTGTGAGCCATTCAAAGCCTCCACGAAAAAAGGCATTGTAAAAGACGAGTGAAAGGATAACGCGTCTTTTGACGAAGTGCAAGATCGTGGCCGAACGAATGTCTCAAGTTATTGCCAAGTGTCCATTTTTTGGAGCATTACGACTGGGAGCCAATAAGCCTGCGTAATCAAAAACTGTCTGTCCTAAACAGAACCTTGGGCATTTAGCACTTCGTGTGGTTCTAGGACCACGATGTTTGGTTCGCTTGACAGAATCTGTACCACATCCTCCAGAATCCTTCGTTCTTCAAGTCCTAGAATCCTCTCCCCAATGCCGATGAAGCCATCAGCACCAAGAAATGTCCCATGATTCTGAGCCATCCATGATGCTATCGCTATCTTCTTTTGGAATGCCACTGCATATGCGCCTGCCAGACTGCGCTTCCCTATCGCGAGGTTTATCACCCCGTCCTGTTTGCCTTCAAGAAGTTCTTCGATCGTCCTCCTCATGAGCCACAAAGCCTTTTCTTCTTGCCCACTGCGCACCGACGCCCTTATTAGAAAATATCCTCCTCTGTCGAGGCACACATTCGACGCTCCAACGCTATAAGCGATGCCAGCCTCGTCACGAAGAGAACGAAACAACGGACCGCTCATCATGTCAAGGGTTGTTGCAACCACATTCAAAGATAGCCTTCTTGTGTCATATTTTGATACCCCTCTCCAGATCAAGGCGATATGGCTTTGGGAAAACGCCCCGCCCACATTCAGTTTTACTCCTGAAGTCGTGTTTGTCATGTCTTTTGCTGTTGCGCCTGTCCCCGAAGGAACCATAGATGCAAAAAAGCCCACAGTCTCGAGCGGGTCAACATCCCCAACTACCGCGATGGTAAGCGTCTTTCTGTCCAGAAGTGCCTCCAAAGCCTTCCTTACATCTTCCTGTGTAGCATTTTTCAAAAACTTCGGGGAACCTGCTGGGTCAAGTCCATAAGGGTCGTTCTGAAACAACGAAGCCACAGCCTCGCGAACCAGAAGCGAAACAGGGTTATCCTGTCTGGACTTCACTACATCGCAAAGATAATCCGCCTCCCGCCGCAAATCGTGTTCTGCAAGATTGGGTTCCAAAATGCACTGAGCCAGTAAAGACATACCAAGAAGAAGGTTCCCTGCTGGCGCATCAAGCGACGCTGATACATGGGACATCCCTGCCTGCGTATCAATCGAGGCAGCGATGCTTGCAAACTGCTTCCTTAAAAGGTGAGCGCTTTGCCCCCGAGCACCACAAAGCCACAACCTCGCCAAAAGTGCATGAACTCCGTTGTTTTCCACGGTCTCCCTTTCGAGCCCCCCTTTGAAATCCAGAACAACTGCGACCGTAGGATGCGATTTGTCCTGACAGTAAAACATAACCGCACCATCCACATCGAACCGCTTGACCCGCGGCTCCTCTCTTGTCACGAAGATATGCTGGCGAAAAAACGGGGATTCGTCCCCCTTTCCAACTTCCTCGCTTCCGACCACCGCAAGAACTGGTCGTTTCCTTTGCATTCTGGACTGCGCAAGAATCTTTATGTCATCAGGCTTCAAAGCCGAAAGTCTCCTTAGATAACTCGCAACAAAGTTAGGTCTGCCTATCAAAAGTTCGTGCGCCCTTCTGGACGCTATGCCCTGTGCAGTCTCTTCGACCCTTAGCAAAGAGGTGTAAGAATCCTCGCGAACTACTGCAAGTTCTGCTTCGGATACAGGCATTGTAAGTGCCTCTTGAAGACACGAACTAAGGGAATCAAGTGCCAAGAAAGCCTTATCTGGTGGCGTGGAACCAGTCACAATCAACGCCCCCCCCAAAAGTGCCGAATGAGAATGGCTATATATTCCATTTACAAGCCCCTTATCAAGTCGCCACCTCTCAAGGATAGAACCGCTCGTTTCGCCAAGTATGGCAGAAAATGCATCCACCGCAGGGGTCGAGTGGCTTAAAAGCCCTGGGCACGGATAGACTAGCGCAAAATATGTTTCTTTGGATGGGGCACGCAAGAAAAGCCTTTCCCCCGCCCTGAGCGCACCACAGGCAGTTGGGAGCCTTTCCATATCGCCCCCCCTCTGTATGCGAACATGCGCTAACGCCTTCCTGATTTTTTTCTCGATCTCAGTTGGATCATAGTTGGCTGTTACATACACGACTGCGTTTTCCGCTGTGAATCTAGCCTTGTGGAAAGCCAAAAGGTCGCTTTTGCATATTTTCCCAACAGTTTCCCTTGTCCCAAGCACACGCCTTCCATAAGGATGCCCTTTGAAGCGGGCTTCGAGTGCAATCTTCACACAAAGACCAGCAAAGTTTTCTTGTTCCCTTGCAATCTCTTGCAGGATCACACCTCTTTCTCGCTCCAGCACATCCTCGCTGATCTTGACTTCGAATATCGTCTTCAACATTGCATAAAGCGCATCCTGAAGAAAGTCCTTTGGCACAGTTGCGTGAAAAACCATGAAGTCGTGCGATGTCCATCCGTTTGTCATTCCCCCCATTGACTCTATCGTCTGGGCGATCTTCGATTTCGTCTCTTCATCTACATGCTGGAACACCATGTGTTCAAGAAAGTGGGCAGTGCCGAGCGTATAGCTCTGGTCGAATACCGCCCCTGCCCGAAGCCAAATTTGTATCGAGGCAATCTCGCTCCTCTCAAATCTGGAAGCGCCAGCCCTAAGTCCATCAACGACGAAAACAATACTGTCTTTTTTCGCACCCATAAATTTCTGCTAGACAAAACTAAGAAACCCTGTTATCAAAAGACTTGGCACTGGTCAAGGAGAAAACCATGGAAGAAAGAAGAAAGTCTGTCAGAATCGAAACAAACGCAATGATAGATGTGCTTGGCAAAGAGGTTTTGCTGTTTCATCGCATTCGGGATCTGAGTATGGGAGGGGTGTGTATCGAGACCGAATCGTTGGAGCCTGTGGGGTCAGAGGTTGATCTTGTCATAAACTTCCCTGACCTCGACGAGACAATCGAAACGAAGGGCGTCGTGGTATGGGCGCACGAAGAGCCTCGCCCCGGAATGGCTATCAAGTTCGTTGACCTGAAGGAAGAGGACAAGATGGTGCTAAGGCGCTATCTTGGGATGCGTGAGTCAAGGCAAAACAACAGCGGGAAGTGATATGACTCTGGAAAGCGAGATAAAAGCACTTGAGGAACAGAAAGAGAACCTCATAAAGCGGGTGCGAAAGATCAAAGATGAGGTCATACCCATCCTGGCGGAGGACTTAGCCCTTTTCCCAGAGAGGGAACTTCGGCGGAGGTTTTTGAACAACAAACAGTTTGCAGAATCTTTGGACGAAAACACGATCAGGGCGATAAAGAAGGAGGCGCTTGAAAAAGGCGCCTCAATATCCAAAAAGGTCATAGCCCTGATGCAGGAAGAGGATAGGTGGCTTGCGGGAGTGAGGTTCGAAGGGATTGGCAAGTCTTTTGCGGAAAACACTGTCCTTTGGGAGCCGACACAAATGGCATGCGATGTAGTGAAGGAACTGCTTGTATCTTTTGGTTTTCCCGATGCGGACAGCCCAGTCGAATACAAAATGCCAACATGGTTCATCAAGGGCAAATATCTACCCAGTTTTGCCGAGAAATATTGGGCTACTATTGCTGAGCTAAAAGAGGTTTCCCAACGAATCCAAGAAAGCACAGAGGCGCTTGGAAGGGAAGCACTGGCAAAGAAGTGGGATTCTGTAAAGCCTGACTAGTGCCGAAGGAGGGACTCGAACCCCCGACTCGACGGATATGAGCCGTCTGCTCTGACCAGCTGAGCTACTTCGGCGAAGCCCACAAAGCAGAAATTATATAAAGCTTTCAGCGAAACCCTGTCAAGCTTGGTGTTGTCGCTGGGCTGACAAACCGCGCCATCCCTGGCAGGACTTGCAGGTACGGAATGCAAGGAGTGCAGAGGTTGTATAATTTATCTGCGTGTCCGGCTATTGTTCAGGGGTTTGTTCGAGCGGCTCGAACCATTCGATGCAAGAGCGCTTCCACATCGTAAGAGTCCATCCTGAGGGGTCGTTGGTTATGTTTGCGAACACATAGATTGTGCCCTGTTCATCAGATACGATGGAAGGGGGTCCTGCCCCTGCTGGTTTCTTCAGGATCTCAAGTTTCCAGTCAGTAGGGTCGCCAGTCCCATATTCCGAGAAGTAGATAAGCCATTTTTCATAATCCTCGTGCTCACTAGGTGTCTCGGGGAGCCATGTAAGGACAAAGTGGTTTCGCCCAAGCCCGTCCATAACAGATCGATTGACATCATTGCCAAGCGTCTCATCCAGCTCCTCATAGAAGGAGCCAGGTCCAAGGTGTTCCTTCGCCAAAAGGTGTATTGGTAGGAGCTCAACAGATGGCGCCCTGCCGGGATAATAGATGAGTCGCTGATAGTATTCGACGTCCGGCTCGGAAGGAGACGGGAATTGTGGGTTCTCAACCACCTGAGCTGATACTGCACCTACTCCGCTCTTGTCTGGCAATGCAAACACGCGGGACGCACCCATGCCATAGCAACTTTGCCAGTCCTCGGGGCAGTCGTGAGGACTGCAACGCGACGATTCGCACGCGGGTGTGAACACAACCTCTTCTCCACGAATCTCGATGAACTCGAAGGCGGTCATGCCGCGATATACGCCAAGGACGCCAGGACCCGACATATTTACCAAACCAACCCCAAAATATAAGTTCATATTCGCCGGATAAAATGGACCAGAGTAGGTTACAACGCCCTCTGGGTCTATCCTGACTCGAAGAAAGAAGGGTATATTCCAGATCTCCACATGTGTTCCGATATCACAAAATGGATATAGCTCTTCGGGAACCAAGTCGTAGCAATCGGCTCTAACCCCACTGATGTGCGCTAGCACCTCGATTGTTCCGTCATCGTCCACCACAGCACTGTTTTTTGGACAAGAATCGAGCTGGCAGTAATCCCCTTGCACCCATAATAGTTTCTCGGTCCAGGTCGAGCCCGAGCCGTAAAGTTCGAGCCCCTTCCGGTAGGGATACAAGGATCGGTCCCTCGGATACACGAAAAGCGAAAACGCCCCGGAAGACTGGCGCACTACGGAAAATGGAAATGGAAGGAACTCACGGTCAGAAATCTTTTCAGCACCCCACAGGTTTCCGTTCGCGGCTATGTGCAATAGCTCTCCCGCGTTTGTGATCGCAAAGACATGCGGTGGTGTATCAGGAACTACCTGAAATGTAGCGATTCTACCAGGCGAGTATAGATCACCTTGACCCCCATGGACCGATGTCTCGGTCCATTGTCCCCAGCGAATACATGGTCTTGTGCCTTCGACCCAAGGGATGAATACAGGCAATGTTGCGTATGCCTTTTTTTGTTCCCATCCGCATGTGGCTGTGGCTTCAACCGCTGCATGTTTCACTTCCCGCTCGAAACTCACTGTGCCATCGCAAGGAAAAGAAGTGCACTCCTGAACTTTATTCCCGTTCACCGATAACGAAACCGAGCATGGTAGCTCTAAAAC
>Ga0272449_1001817_pt1 | contig 21017 bp, 11 predicted proteins | sample YNPCB0241_FD_198679 | JGI IMG/M metagenome (GOLD analysis project Ga0272449, IMG submission 198679) | Hot spring sediment microbial communities from Yellowstone National Park, WY, United States - YNP-CB-024-1 | ecosystem: Environmental > Aquatic > Thermal springs > Hot (42-90C) > Sediment... | reverse complement strand
AGAATGTGGAGAGTTATTGTGATTTCAGCGATACAACACACTCCAAGGGGCTGATACTGACGAATGTATATGATTACAAGGGGAGAAGGGTGATAACAGAGGCACCTCATTTACTACTGCCGAGGGAGAGGAAATATTTTATATATGACCTGAATGATAACATAATAAGCGAGATATTTTATGGAGTGGTAAAAGGTAATGAGGGTGGAGATAAGGGGTTGTACAGGTTGAGGGAGTATGTGTGGCTTTATGATATGCCAGTGGCACAGGTGGTATATGGGAAGACAGAGTTTTATGTTGAGCAGGGAGGGTGTCAGCCTGGTGGAGGTGGTGGATGCAGTATAGTGGATGAGGGGAGTAAATCGGGAGGATTTAACTGGATAAAGATAGTACTGATGGCAGGGGTGATTTTATTAGGTGTTGTGAGGATATACAGAGGAAAGGCGGGAATAGTTGAAAAAATTGTATTAATTGGTATAGTAGTATTCGTAATGATGGCACCGTTTAGATATTCACAGGCGAGTAGAGGAGTTGTGTTTTATTATCACAACGACCATCTGAATACACCAGTAAAGATAAGTGATGAGAAGGGGAATATTGTGTGGGAGGTAGTGAGTAAGCATCCATTTGGTTCATTCGAGGTGAGTTCAAAAGAGGTGGTATTATCAGATTATACAGGCAACTCAAATGACTCATTCAACTACAAAATAGAGAATCCGATAAGATTTCCTGGGCAGTATGACGACAGCGATACAAAGGATGTGAGGTCAATCATACTCAACAACGCAGAGGGTCTGTATTACAACTATCATAGATGGTATAACCCTGATACAGGGAGATATATGGAAGTGGATCCGTATAAGATATTAAGGTTTTCAAATATACGAGAATGCTATGGCTCATCAATAGCCCAAAAGACCGGTCATAGATATTTATATGGTATCAATAATCCAATAATGTTATTTGATTTTTTTGGATTGAATTGCGAAAATGTTAGTAAATGTTTAGACTGTTTTCGAAAGTTTTCAGCTGATGATTTTGAACTCACTGGTGCCCTAAATATGATGAGCCAATGGATCTGCGTTGATACAAAATCTCGATTATATAAAAAGGCAAAAGGGAGAGCTACTGGTGTATGTGGTTGGGTTTTGGAAGGTGAATGGAGTGTTATATACATACCTGATTTAGAAGACGAAGATGCCAGGAGATGTCCAACATGTCATGTCCTTTTGCATGAATTCTATCATATGCTTTATCAATCCAAAGATGAAGATGAGGCTGAGAAGTGGGCTGAGAATCATTTACCATATTGTTGTCCTAAAGATTATTGAACATGAGTTCTATAAAGGTTTTTCCCATAATAGTTTTCATTATTTTACATTCATCATCTTATGTAGGTGCAGGAACAGAAATTACGATTTATAATATTAAATATATGGACTATATGGGTGTAGAGTTACATATACTCAAAGAGGCAGATGGTCTTTATTATATACATATTGAAAATTCAAATATAGTGGAGTGCGAGGTTATAAGTGATGATTTTAAAAGTCTTATTACTCTCATAAAAACTTATATATCAAGCAACAAGGATAAATTATCAGAGACTAATTCAACTATTCTACTAAACAATAGTACAGGCGATTTAATTTTTGCGGATGATGAATTTATATGGTTCTTTTTTGATAAAATTTATAAAATTAGACATTATAATAGCATATTCAATTGTAAAAATAAGAAGTTATCAGATACTGAGTTTAGATTACTTATTGCCGAAAAATTGAGTTATATTTCTGATTTCCAGGAATTGAGAGATTTAAAATCAAAGATAAATAGCATAATTGACCAGAGTATAATGAATCATAAAAACACTATCAGTGAATATATAGGCGAAACAGACTTTGCTATTATCTCATATTTAAACTGTTGCATATGTGTAGATAAAGAAAGTGGTAAGATTTATAATAAAGAGTTTGATATAGTAAGATTCAACTATCCAATTAAAGAATTTGTTTATATAGATTCAATATTAGATTCAGGAAAGTCTACTTCTAAGAGATGCTATCTTAACAGTGAGGATCAGGTAATCTTAAATAAAATTTTTGATGATATATTATACTCAGACCATTATAAGTCGTTAATGTATATAGATTTTCCGCCATTAGCAACTTTTTACTGGAGACATATACTATATGATTTGAAATATAGAAATATTATTTTGTTTTATGGAAGTAATAAAGAGTTTGCTGAAGGTTCTGAGATACTGGATTTGCTATATAAATATATAAGTGATAGGCTTATATGCAATGTGATTGAGAGTAACAGTAGATACGACTTGATTAATCTAATAGAGGAAATCAAGAGTAAATATACTGGTATTAAGTGGTTAAATGATTATGTTTTACTTAGATAATTTACCTGCAGGATGTAAATTTGAATGCTTAATCAATATTATAAATTTTCAATACTTATAATATACATTTTGACTGGATTTAATCAAATCAACTTTGAATATATCTCAACAGTAGGCAATGCTATAGAGAGAGATAATCTGCCTATTATGAAGGATGATAAAGATAAAATAAAGATTAGAGATGTAATTGTTAAACACTTTGGTGGCGAATTTGATGATAAGGTATTTTCAATGGATTTTGATGATTCAGGAGACATTTTTATTACAGGATATTCTTCATCAAGAGAGATGGTCTTCGATAATATTAAAGTAAAGAAGAGATATTTGGGAGGTAGAGATGCATATATAGGGAGATTAGATCAAGATGGTCAGCCAAAATGGATAAGGTATATAAAAGGAGAGAATGATGATACAGGATCAAATATAATGATAAAAGATGGGTATATATATCTTGCAGGAGATTATAAATCGTCTCGGTTAGAAATCGATAGTAGTATAATTGAAAATAAAGGAGGATATGATATATTTTTAGCGAAATTTGATAATAACGGAAGGGTAATGTGGTTTAAGGGATATGGGGGTCCAGGTGATGATTTTATTTCTTCGATGTACATAAATAACAGAGGGGATATATATGTATCTGGCTCGTTTGTATATGTAATATCAATTGAAAACAGGATTTTAATTAGCCCGGGTTATAAGGATTATTTTATTTCCAGGATTGATTCGAATGGTGAACTAATCTGGTGTAGTAATAGGAATGGTACAGACTGGGACTCTATCAATGATATATACTCAAATAGCCTGATTGGATTGTATCTGGCTGGCGAAATATGTTCTTCAGAGAGAGGGGTTTTATATGGATGTATAGTGGATTATAAAAAGAGGGATATTCACTGGGATGTTATACCTTATGATTTTGATTTTTTCATAAGTAGATATTGTGAAAATGGAGAACATATCTGGACAAAAAGGATTGGAAAAGATGGTAATGATAAGGTAGTTGCATTGACTTCTGATAATGAAGGTAATATTTATATAACTGCCTGTATAATGGAACCTAATAATGAAAAGACATTATTAATGAAAATGGATAAGGATGGAGATATTATCTGGGAGAAGTATCTTAGCAACATCCAAGATAATTCGTCTAACTGTAGTTCTAATATATATCTGGACTCTTATAGCAATATCTATCTAACAGGATATTTTACGGGTGGAATAAGAATTGATGAGAAAGAATATTATATTGAGGGTAGTGATAGGGGTGCGTTATATGCAGTAATATTTGATAGAAATGGGTATTACTTATGGAGCGATATTTTTAAAGTAAAAGGCGAGATTATAGCCTTCAGGAAAAACAAGGGCAGGTTATACTTAGCAGGAAATTTTATAGATAAATTTGATTTAAGAGGTAAAATAATAAAAGCCAGTGGTGAAAAAAAATATTATGATTCATTTTTGATAATATATAGTACTGAGGAATAGTTTATTTTTCAGTAATTTCTGAAAAAACAATATTTATTTTTGATACTAAATCCAAATTATCTCGCAAGGGAGTGTGATTATATTAGGTGTTGTGAGGGTATACAGAGGTAAGGCGGGAATAGTTGAAAAAATTGTATTAATTGGTATAGTGGTGCTCGTAATGATGGCACCGTTTAGATATTCACAGGCGAGTAGAGGAGTTGTGTTTTATTATCACAATGACCATCTGAATACACCAGTAAAGATGAGTGATGAGAAGGGGAATATTGTGTGGGAGGTGGTGAGTAAGCATCCATTTGGTTCATTCGGGTATACTGCTTCAGTGTAAATTTGACAAATTGGCTTTATCGATCAAGTTGTCTCACATTCTCTATGCTTACCATACTCTTCTTCTCTATACACATATACAACTGTCACCCGCATCTGAATGTTTAATAAGTTGAATTTTGCCAAGAAAGTGAACAATAGGTAGCTGGCACTCCCTATGTGGTACTCCCATATAAACGGAAGAATGTAAGAAAATTGTATTTTTATTTTCGGGAATAGTTTTGGATGATTGTTGTTGTATCTACGGTGAATTTTGGAGAGGAGACAGGATATGTATATTATTGGTTTTGATTTTGGTTCTGTATTCAATAAGGCGGTTCTTGTAGACGAGAAGGGGAGTGTCCTTTTGAGCTTTTATGAAAGGGGCAGTGAGAATACCCTCTCTTTTATAAACAGGGTAGTTTCTGATGCGGTTGCCAAGAGCAGACAGGACAGATTTGTGTTCGGATTCACAGGTATAAAGCCGCAGCTCAGACATCAGTTCGATTTATTGTATTGCCCTGAGATTGTGGGTGTTTCACTCGGAATTAGCCATCTGCATCCTGAGGCAAGGGGGGTAATAGAGATCGGAGGACAGACCTCGAAGTATATGGTATTGTCTGAAGAGGCAAGGGGACAGATACTCACATTCTCTACGAATGAGGCTTGTGCTGCTGGTACGGGCTCATTCTTGGAGCAGCAGGCAAAGAGGCTCCAACTCAGTATCGAGGAGCTGTCGAAGATAAGTTCCAATGCAAAGAAATATGCGAGAATTGCAGGCAGGTGTTCTGTCTTCGCAAAATCGGATATGATACACCTGCAGCAAAAGGGTACGCCGGTCGAGGAGATATGTTATGGTCTATGTGTAGCCATCGTAAGGAATGCAATAGCCACTCTTCTCAAGGGCAGCAAGATTCCCGATCCTACTGTCATTGCCGGAGGTTGTGCCCAAAACGACGGGATAATCAAGGCGTTCGACGAGCTGATATTCTCAAAGAATCAGGTGAGACTTATTCGCTCCAAGATGCCCGGTCTCGAAGCAGCCTTTGGCTCAGCTATGAATGCAATATCTGTCTCAAGAGAGGAGCATACTTCTTCTGAGATAATACACTACTTCTCGAATATGATCGAGGAGAGACTAAGGAGACAGGAGAAAAACAGATACGGAATACTGAAGCCCCACGCAGAAGAGGATACACTGATTGAGCCCGAGGAGGTTTTTACAGAGCAGGTAGAGGGTTACTTGGGTGTGGATGTGGGTTCGGTGAGTACTGATCTTGTTGTCTTGAACAGGGATTTGAAGGTGATATCGGCTGTATATCTGCCAACGAGGGGCAGGCCGGTCGAAGCCATCTTTGAAGGTATCGATATCATCCGCTCACGCTTCAGGGGAGGGTTGAAGATATTGGGGTGTGGAACTACAGGCTCAGGAAGATATCTGGCGGGTAGGCTCCTGAACGCAGATGTCATCAAGAACGAGATTACCTGCCAGACACTCGGTGCCTACCTCTTCTTCCCGGAGGTAGATACAATCTTCGAGATAGGTGGACAGGATTCAAAATACATTTCGGTCAAAGATGGACATATTGTGGACTTCCAGATGAATAAGATATGCTCTGCCGGAACAGGGTCTTTTTTGGAGGAGCAGGCAGGGGAACTCGGTATAAAGATAAAAGGGGATTTTCAGGAGGCTGCATTCAAATCGCAGCAGCCGATAGACCTGGGTTCGAGGTGTACAGTCTTTATGGAGACAGAGGTGGTCAACTCGGTAAAAAAGAATGTACCCCTGTCGGACATAGTCGCCGGACTTGCGTATTCAATTGCGTCCAATTATCTGGATAAGGTCGTTGGACACAAGAAGATAGGAAATAATATACTCTTTCAGGGAGGTGTTGCCTCCAACAAGGCGGTAATATCCGCCTTCGAGAACATACTCGGGAAGAGGATAAAGGTAAATCCATACAATAGAATATCGGGAGCAATCGGTGCGGCATACGCTGCAAAACTTGAAGTGAAGGGGGCTTCGACATTTGTATGGCCCGATACAAAGGGGATACCAAAATTGAAGTCCTTTGAGTGTCGACAGTGTTCGAATAACTGTGAGGTGAATATCGTTGAGACTAAGGGTTTCAGGGCATTCTTCGGAGATACCTGTGAAAAGTACACATCCGGCAATATCAAGAAGGCTGAAGAACCGATGCTGCCGAATCTCTCGACGGATTATATGGATATGGTAGGTGAGTACTTCAAGAAGCCCGAGATGAGGGAGAAGAGCGTTGGTATTCCGCTTGCATCCGTCCTCTATGCATATCTGCCATTCTTTGCCACATTCTTTAGTGAACTTGGCTTCAGACCCGTACTCTCCGAACCTTCGCAGGAAAAGACTCTCATAGATGGATTGAAGAGACTACCTGTTGGTGCCTGTCTCCCGATAAAACTCACCTCAGGTCATATATCGCAACTCATAGAGAAAAAGACGGATCTGATATTCATACCCTCGATGTTCATACTCTCTGGCGAGGATGAGAAGAATCTATATGCCTGCCCATATACTCATTCTGTACCATTTATGGTAAAGGTAGAGGAGGAGAATGTCCCCGTCCTAAACCCTGTGATCTCTTTCAACAATAAGAAACAGATTATCAATGAGTTTATGAAGTTCAAGAAACTCCTCAATCAGGATGAAAAGGCGATAGAGCGTGCACTCGATGCCGCACTTGAGGCGCAGAGGGAGTTTGAAGACAGATTCAAGAGACATATTCGGGATGTAATGGACAAAGGTGGTTATAAATATATTTTTGCTATTATAGGGAAGCCTTACAACACCTTGGATCCATACATAAATCTGAACATCTTCGAGAGATTGAGAAGGATGGGGATACTCGCAGTTCCGGCGGCGTATATGGGTCTCGATATCGAAGATATTGACACGAACCTCCCGTGGAAATTCTCTGCTGACATATACAAATATGTAGTTGCTATCAGAAGGCTCAACAGAGAGATCTATCCGGTCATCATCTCCAATTTTGGATGTGGTCCGGATGCGTTTACCTTCAAACAAATAGAGGAACACCTAAGAGGTACGACATACCTCATTCTCGAATTCGACGAGCAGAGGGGAGAGGCAGGACTCGTTACGCGGCTCGAGGCATTTTGTGATCAGATAGAGCACTCGAAGGGTATGAATATAAAATCCGTGAGTAATCCCCAAACAAGAAAATCCCTCATCGAAAAATTACCAGATCCGTCATCTACCGAGATAGTCATTCCGTACTTTGCGGATCAGGTCTTTGCCTACTCGGGTCTTTTCAAATTCAAGGGCTATAGTGTAAGGGTTCTGGATATGCCAAACGAAAAGATACAGATGCTTGGTGAAAAATATTCACTCGGCAAAGAGTGCCACGCATATTCAGTTTTGCTTGGGGACCTTGTAAATGTAGCCTTGAGTACAAAGGGGTCGAGGCGACATATAACATTCTATCTGCCGGGTACACAGATACCCTGTCTGATGCACCAGTATGGAGAGGGTATGGGAATTTTACTCAAGGATTTGGGCGTAGAGAATGTAACTGTACTTTCCCCAAATGGGGATCAACTTATCTCCCAGATGGGTCTCGAGGCAATGGAGAGATATTACAAAGGTCTGTGGTCTATCGAACTCCTCGTAAAGGCTGTATGTGAGATAAGGCCTTACGAGAAAGACAAAGGTATAACAGATATGATACATCGTACCAACCTCTCTCTCATCGAACAGGCAATAGCATACGGAGATGTATATGATGCCCTCGATGCGGCGCTCAAGAATTTGTCTCAAATAAAAGTAAAGAGTAACGAGAAGAGACCGCTTATTGGAGTGGCGGGAGATGTCTATACAAGGGTAAACCCCGCTGCAAACTTCGACCTTTATAAGAAGATAGAAGAGGCTGGTTGTGAGGTCTGGCCCTCCCCGTTCCAGATCGACCTCATAGACTTTGGGATATATAGAAATTTCTACAACAGCCTGAGTGAATTCAATCTGCAGGATATGATGAAACACGGTGCACTGGTTGCAAAGAAGGCTATAGAGGACTTCAAGGTGTCAAGGATAATTAGTGGAAGGATAAAGAAGGCGGAGGAACCGGGTTACAATGAGATAGTCAAACTCGCCTCTAAATACATCTGGAACGAGGCATCCGAGTTGCTATTCCTGAATATTGCAAAGATCGTAGATTTTGCCCAGAGGGGCGCAGATGGTATAATAAACGCTACCTGTTTCAACTGTATGGTAGGTAATGCCTCCAGCGCCATAATCGAAAAAATAAGAAGGGATTATAATGATATCCCGATAATTACCACAGTCTATTCCAGTACTGACGATCCTGCGAGAGATATGATTTTGGATACATTCTTGCATCAGGCAAAGAACAGGTTTTATGCTAAGAATCAGAAGAGTGTAGCATAAAATGGTGACGCCCAGAATCGAACTGGGGATGCGCGCGGATTATGAGACCGCTGCTCTATCGACTGATCTAAGCCACCATATAGAGGTCTGATTAGTTAAAATAAAACTTCTTTATTGTAAAATCTAAAAACCGATTGTTCGGTGGGCTCACAATAATAAATGGGTAAGTAAGAAGTGGGAAATGGGTAAGTAAATTCCCCTCTGGCAGAGGGGTGGATGCTGAAAGCAGACGGGGTGTTCATTTTGTAGGGGCGAATCTGTGTGTTCGTCCCTATTTATAAATTCACCCTGTTTTTATGGCGGATGCATTGATTTAAATTTTCAGCAAAAGGTAAAGATTTTTATTGATTATTGCTACAATTGTAATACTATAAAGCAGAACTCCGAGTTGTGCCACCTGTAAAATGGTGCTCAACCGATAGGGTACATCTGGAAACGGCTGTGCCTCCCGTGTTTGGAAAGGAGTAAGTTTTGTTTCACCCGAAATTAGAATACCTCAGAATCTCCATAATAGATAGTTGTAATCTCAGATGTAAATACTGCAATCCTTATGGGTCGAGTGGATGGAATAAGAAAGAATATATATCTGCAACCGATATATGTGAGATTGTAAAGTTCTTTTCGAGACTCGGGACGCGAAAGGTTCGAATCACAGGCGGTGAGCCATTGCTGAGAGAGGATATTGATAAAATTATAAGCGGGATAGCCGGTATAGAGGGCATAGAGGATCTGGCACTTACTACAAATGGAGTACTGTTGCACAAAAAGATCGAGAGTTTGAGAGAGGCAGGACTGAAAAGGGTGAACATATCCCTCCCATCGGTTGATGAACAGAGGTTTAAGAGTATTACAGGTGGGGATATAGGATCTGTCATTTCATCCATCGATGAGTCAATAAAACTCGGTATCCCCGTAAAGATAAATGTGGTGGCATTTGGAGAGGAGATTGTAAGAGAGTTGGAAGGGTTTATAGGTTTTATCAAGAATAGAGATGTAATGTTGCGATTCATTGAGTATATGCCCGTATGTGCAAACACATACAGCAGAAAGAGATTTATAGAACTGAGTAGAATCGAGAGTATACTTGTGAGTGATTTTGGCTTTGATTACGAGGAAAGACACAACGAGATGATCTCGAGGGTGTATTATAAGGAGGGTGTAAAGGGGAGGATCGGGTTTATAAAGCCTGTAACAGCCCAGTTCTGTGATGTCTGCAACAAGGTGAGGATAAACTCAAGGGGTGAGTTGAGGCCCTGCCTGTTCTCTTCTGTGACTATCAATTTACTGGACCTTATCAGGAATGAATCGGATGGGGATGCAGCAAGAATGCTTCTCGAGTTCTTGAATAGAAATAGTTCGAAGCCGGATATAAGGGCTATATCAAATGGTGATTCAGAGGTAAAAATAAGACTCTTTGAGATAGGAGGATGAGATGCGGGATGTATCAAATAAGTATAATACCCTTCGCAGTGCCATTGCTGAGGCAATTGTTGAGGTGAGTAATAGCTCCATAGAGGCCATCAGGAGCAACTCAGTTCCAAAGGGGGATGTCTTTACTGTAGCCAAAGTGGCAGGGGTGCTGGCCGCAAAGAATGTCTCTCAGATTATTCCTTATTGCCATAACATCCCGGTTGATTTTGTGGATGTGAGATTCGAGTTGCTCGAGAATTCAATCAGGATAGAATCTGAGGTGAGGAGTGTGTACAAGACCGGAGTCGAGATGGAGGCACTAACGGCTGTGAGCGTGGCGGCACTCACTGTCTATGATATGCTCAAGATGATTGATGATACGGTCTTGATAAGCAAAACGAGGCTTGTGGAGAAGAGTGGCGGGAAGAGTGACTTTATAACCGAGCTCGAGAGGGGGTTGAAGGCAGCAGTTCTTGTGTTATCCGATTCTATATCAGCGGGTAAGAAGAGCGACGAATCCGGGAAGATCATAGTCGAGAGATTGAAAAAGGAGGGAATAAATGTAAGGCATTACGAGATTCTGAGCGATGACTGTGATCAGATTGAGAAGAGACTCATAGAGTTGTGCGATGGACAGAAGTTGGATCTGATACTCACAACTGGTGGTACGGGTTTTTCGCCGCGCGACAATACACCAGAGGCGACGCTCAAGGTGATTGAGAGACAGATCTATGGGATACCCGAGGCAATAAGGGCATACGGACAGGACAGGACGCCATATTCTATGCTCTCGAGGGGGGTGGCGGGTATAAGAGGGAATACTATAATAATTAATCTACCCGGCTCGAGAAAAGGGGTGAGAGAGTCCCTGGATATGCTCTTTCCTGCTCTCTTTCACTCATTCAAGATGCTCTGGATGGGAGGCCATTGATGATAAGTTATAGAGAGGCTCTCGAGATTGTCTTGAGAAATGCAAAACCGATATCGAAGGAAGAGGTAAGGATTCAGGATGCAGTAAATCGATACATCATAAAGGATATCCGTGCCCCGTTCGATATTCCGAGGTTCGATAATTCTGCAATGGATGGTTATGCCATTAAATCACAGGATACGCGGGGGGCATCTAAGGATAACCCGGTGAGATTGAGAGTTTCGGGTGAGATAAAGACGGGAGAATCTTCGAGACGGACTCTTAAAACGAATGAGGCGTTTTCTATATCAACCGGCTCAAAAATCCCTTTTGGGGCAGATTCGGTGGTAATGAAGGAGGATGTGGAGCTACAGGATGGGTACATATTGATTAGCAGAGAGATACGAAAGGGTGAGAATATCAGATTCAAGGGAGAGGAGTTCAAAAAAGGAGAGGTTATTCTGAAAAAGGGGACCGAGATTACTCCATCTGTTGTAGGGCTTCTTGCACTCTGTGGTTTTGAGAGGATCAAGGTTTATAGACTACCTGTGATCGGATTTGTCTCATCTGGCACTGAACTCGTAGAGCCGGGCGGTAAGGTGCAGGAACATCAGATATATAACTCCAATTACTACTCCATTTCGAGTTTGCTCAGAGTATCGGGGTTTGATGTCAATTATTACGGGATTGTGAGAGATAATTATAGAGAGGCAAGGAGGATAATCGAGAAGGCTGTTGAGAAGTCTGATGTAGTGCTTATCTCCGGCGGTGTCTCTGTAGGGGATGTGGATTATATAAAGGAGGTTCTAAGAGACCTCAAGGTGAAGGAGTTGTTCTGGAGGGTGAGGATCAAGCCGGGTAAGCCGGTATTCTTTGGTAAGAAGGGTAATAAGATAATTTTTGGACTCCCCGGGAATCCTGTGAGCAGTTTTGTAAATTCTTTTCTATTTGTGATACCACTTCTTAAAAAAATGGTAGGAGCAGAGTCTCCATATCATCCCGAATTCAGTGCAATACTGCAATCGGATTTACACAAGAGAGGTGATAGGCTCGATTTTGTGAGGGGGGTTTATGAGAGTACTGTTGAGGGTATTCAGGTGAGGGTGCTTGGGTCTCAGGGTTCGCATATGATGGGTGGGCTTGCAGATGCAAACTGCTTAATCATCACAGACGAATCAGAACGGATTTACAAAAAAGGAGAAAAGGTAAGAATATATAAGTTATGGTAGGGAGAATTTTATCCATAAATGTCAGCAAAAAGAAGGGGGAGAAGAAGACCCCTGTTGATGAGGTGGTTTTGATCGAAAATTTCGGTATAGAGGGTGATGCCCATGGGGGTAGTGAGGTAAGACAGGTGAGTTTGTTAAGGGTTGAGGATATAAACAAAATGAGGGATATGGGAGCAAAGGTTAGTTTTGGCGACTTCGCAGAGAATCTGACTGTTGAGGGAATGGATATATCCGGGATACAGATAGGTGTGTCTATAAGGGTGGGGGAGACCCTGCTTGAGGTGACACAGATAGGGAAGGTGTGTCACGACAGGTGCAACATCTATAAACAGGTGGGCTTCTGTGTAATGCCTGAGTGGGGGATTTTTACGAGGGTTATAAAGGGCGGAAGGATCAAGATTGGAGATAGAGTAGAGGTTATAAAGAGAAGTGATTTTTCAGAGTAAATTGAGAGAGAGGATTCGCTTCGATAGAAATGAACTGGCGGGGGCATTTGGAGATATAGGCACAGACCTCCCTCTGATTCTCGGGATAATCTCAGCGACCAATGTGGATGTCGCCTCTACTTTTATAATGTTTGGGGCTATGCAGATTCTAACGGGGATAATATACGGGATACCTATGGCGGTTCAGCCATTGAAGGCTATGGCTGTTATCGTAATAAGTCAGAAGGTAAGTGCCAATGTTCTATATGGTGGGGGACTCTCTGTGGGAATTGCGATGCTCTTATTGACTATCTCAGGGCTTCTGTCTCTCTTGAATAGATATATTCCAAAGGTTGCCATCAGAGGGATTCAGGTGGGGCTTGGTATATCCCTTTCTACCCTTGCCATAACAAAATATATCACAGGGAATTCGATCTATGACTATATTCTCCCTCTTGTTTCGGTTCTGATAATACTGATTTTATGGAAAAACCGAAGATATCCATCTTCTCTTATTGTGATAGCCTTTGGGATTATATATGCCCTGATATTCAATGTAAATCCTGTAAAAGTGGTTTCAGGGGTTGGGGTAAGGCTCCCTGTTTTCAATATCCCGAATGTAGAAGATATAATCAATGGATTTTTTCTCCTCGCCCTCCCTCAGATACCCCTCTCTATGTCCAATTCTGTCTTTGCAACTTCAAAGACCGCAGAGGACCTCTTCCCCGATAGGAGGATAGGTATTACAAAGATAGGCTTCACTTATTCACTGATGAATCTGATAAATCCATTCTTTTGCGGGATTCCTACCTGTCACGGGACGGGCGGACTTGTCGGGCAGTACAACTTTGGCGGACGCACGGGCGGTTCTGTTATTATCTATGGTTCGCTTTATATCATCATAGGTCTATTCTTTTCTGAGTCCTTTAGTGAGATTATCAAGATATTCCCCTTCTCTATTCTGGGTGTGATACTCCTCTTTGAGGGGATAGGACTTATTTCATTTATAAGAGATATGGCTGAAGACAGAGAGAATCTGATGATTGCTCTACTGGTTGCGATTATCTCCGCAAATATGAAGAACGGATATTTAGTAGGGCTCATATTCGGTACCGTTGTATGGTACTTCAATGAATGGAGAAAGAAGAAATCTGACTGATAGAGATAGAGATTTAAGCGCTTTGTATTCAACATATTTATTAAATCTTCACTGATCTTGAGGTTGTACTATGTTTGAGAGGGGTTGATCTGAATTTTTACTTGACTTTCAGGGATGGTACACCATAATACAGTTATGAATTTTGGGATTACATTCTGTTTTATAATGAACAGGTATTGATTGAAAGAGGATTATCGAAGTTTTATGAATAAGATGAGTCGTATCAATATCACAGATTATGAATTCCCGACACAGGACTGTGTCTTCGGGGATGAAGAAATGGGAGTTTTACTATATCAATCTGATTCCATAAGACTTATGGATATTTTGATTGAGAAATATCCTGATGGCATTTTTGATATGATATTTGCAGATCCTCCCTATTTCTTATCAAATGGTGGAATAACATGTTATGCAGGAAAGATGACGAAGGTTGATAAAGGGGAATGGGATAAATCCAGAGGTGTCGAAGAAAATCACAGATTTAATCTTAATTGGCTATCTCGTTGCCAGAGGTTGCTTAAAAAGAACGGGACTATATGGGTATCAGGGACGCATCATGTTATATACTCTATTGGATATGCTATGCAACAACTGGGAATGAAAATACTTAATGATATCACCTGGGAGAAACCAAATCCTCCTCCAAATCTATCCTGTAAGTATTTTACACATTCGACAGAGACAATAATATGGGCAGCAAAGGATAAAAATTCAAGGCATTATTTTAACTATGAGGAGATGAGAGCACAAAACAACGGGAAGCAGATGAAGACTGTTTGGAATATACCTGCCCCTGGTAATGAGGAAAAAGCGTTTGGTAAGCATCCAACTCAGAAGCCTATCAAATTACTTGAGAGGATTATACTGGCAAGTACAAAGGAGAGGGATATCATCTTTGATCCTTTCTGCGGGAGTTCTACAACAGGTGTAGCGGCAATAAAACTTAATAGATTGTTTGTTGGGTGTGAGATTGAAAAGGAATATATTTCATTATCGATTAAAAGGTTACAGGATTATATAAAACGCAAAAGAGACAATCTTAATCTCTTTGGAGAGGCGATGTGAAAAAAGGCGGAACTGGTGGTGCAAGGACACTTACAGGTTTGAATTTTGAGAAAAAGGTAGATTTATATAAGATCTTATCAAGAATACCCGGATATAGAGTAGAAAGGTCAAAAGTGAGAGCAGGCGTTGATGTTTATTTTAAAGGAGAATTAGTTGCAAGATGCTTCAGAAAGTATGAGTTTTATAGATTTTTAGAGGAGAATAATGTTGATTGGGGGAAGATAATTTCAAGGAGGCTCATTCCTGATGATGCTTTGCTTGTAATTGTCAGGGATACATTATTTATAATTGAAGTGAAATTTCAGCAGACTGAGGGGTCTGTTGACGAAAAGCTACAGACCTGTGATTTTAAACGAAAGCAGTATCAAAGGCTTGTTACGCCTCTTGGATTAAGAGTTGAATATGTATATGTTTTAAGCGATTGGTTTAAGCAGGCTCGGTACAGGGATGTTCTGGAGTATATTCAGAGTGTCAATTGTCATTATAAGTTCAATGAACTGCCTCTCTCGTGGCTGGGCTTGCCTGTTTAACAATATAGGAAATAGGTAAAAATTTGATAGACAATTTCGGTTTATATTGTTATCATTCTGCCATGAATTTTAGCAATTTGCTAAAGTAAAGATTTTAAGAGAGGTATTATATGAGAAAGGTATTTTTGCTTTTTCTTGCATTATTTCTTCTATACTCCTTTCCGGGGTATTCGGCGGGGAATCTGTATTATGTCTATAACCCCCTTGGTGGCTCCACGGGTGGAAGGCTCTATCTGTTTGGACTGGCTAATAATACGGAGGTAGAGGTCTGGGGGCTGGACAATCCGAATTATCACTGGGGTCCAATTACTATTGGTAAAGGGGCAATCAGGATTGTAAGTCTCCCTGTTGGACACTTCAAGGTTCGTTCATATAAAAATCCCATAATTGCCCAGATGGGTGGCGGATATAACTTCTTTGCTCACGAGAATGCGGGCACGGTCTTCTATTCTACGGTGGATCCCAGGATAAGAGTGGGAAAAAAGTTCCTGTTTTATACACCTGTTGGGGATGCCTCCAGAACTGAGACGATATTCGTAATTGTAGCATACGAAGCCGCGAGTACTGGTGCCGCCTGTAATCCTGCCTCAACTCAGTGCACCTGCGGTGTCTGTATTATGGATGAAAGCAGAAATATCAAGGGACAGTTCAATATGAATGCCGAGGAGTTCAGGGATGTGAGGGCATATATAGGATTTCACGAGATTACATTGATCGAGAGCGTTGGAAATATTGCCGTTGTATCTGCCGCTGTGGATGGGTATGATGTGAACCCCTCCGAGAATGGTACGGATGTAGGTAAGAAATTCTACTGCCCTGTAATGCGGCTAACCACTAACGGTGGAGATATCGCTGCTTTTTCTTTTGAGAATAATACCAACATTCAAATTTATGCCTTCAACGGGACCTGTGCAGGGAAGTGGTTGAATATCACCGGTAGTTGCGCAAACTGCGATGCAAATGGTTGCTGTACAACCCCATGTACAAGGACGCTCTCTGCAAATGAGGTCTATTTCAGAAATAATCTCGGTGTCGCCGGTGCTACGAGGAATTACAGGATAACCTCGGATAAGGATATAAAGGTGTGGTGTGGAGATACTCAGGGTGGGACTACTATCTCTTATATGGGGGATGACATTGCCCAGCAACTCGATAAGGGCGGGCTCGATATAATCTTCCATACCCAGACCCTTGGGGCGAATATATTTGCGATGTACGATAATACAACCGTTACGATTACGAAGGTCTCGGGACCCGGAGTTCAGCCGGCATCTCCACAGACATTGAATGCAGACGGGTACATAGATTTGCTTGCAAATAATTATCTGAATACGGTTTATAGAGTGCAATGTGATAAGCCCTGTGTAGTTCAGACCGGGGGCGGTGATGCCTATGATAATTTCCAGTTACAACTTAAGGTTATGCCCGATATCGATGCCGATGGTGACGGGATAAGCGATATTCACGAGGGGAGGTTCGAAGCTGTACCGCCTGATACAGATAAGGATGGAATACCTGATTATCTCGATACAGATTCTGACGGAGACGGAGTGCCGGATAGTATTGAGGCGGGTGATGATGACTTTCTGACACCACCTGTAGATACAGATGGTGATGGAATACCCGATTTCAGGGATCTGGATTCGGATGGGGATGGTATTCCCGATAGTATCGAATACAATGTCTCTGTCGGAGAGTGTAAGACGGGTGCTCAGCTTTCTGATTGTGATAATGACGGTGTATATAACTTTCAGGATACGGACTCTGATGGGGATGGGATACCCGATTCTGTGGAGGGAACTGGAGATAAGGATTGCGATGGAAATCCAAATTATCTGGATATAGATGACAATGATGGTCCCTGTGGAGATAAGGACAATGATGGTGTCCCGAATGGTGCTATCTCTTCGCCTCCCACCTGTAATAATTGGGTTTTAACAGTCAACTGCACAACGCCCGGCGAGAGGTGTATATGCTATTGTTCCAATGCGAATACAGCCACCTGTATGGATCCGGACAGCCCGGATTCTGATGGGGATAATATACTCGATGGGTATGAGGTGGGACCAGATTCATCTCATCCTTATGATCACGATGGGGACGGCATCCCTGATTCCCTCGACCAGGACTCTGATGGCGATGGTATTCCGGACTCCGAAGAGAAGGGGAATAGCATACTCAATCAGCCGCCTCTCGATACAGATTACGATGGGATTTATGATTTTCAGGATACAGATTCAGACAATGACGGTATCCCCGATTCTGTCGAATATAATCCCCCTTCGGGGCAATGTAAAGGACCACTTACTGACTGTGATAATGATGGGATACCGAACTACCTGGATGTGGATTCCGATGGAGATGGAAAAGGTGATTATTTAGAGGGGTTCGATGACAACGACGGTGATGGTGCACCAAACTATCTCGATATTGATGACAGGGATGGTCCGCTTGGCGATATAGATGATGATGGGCTCGTAAATTCAGTAGAACAGACTATTGGTACGGATACACATAATGCAGATACGGATGGTGATGGGATAAGCGATTACTATGAGGTGTGTCCATACACGGGAGTTTGTAATCCTCTCAACCCGGCTGATACAGATGGTGATGGGTTGATTGATGCCAGGGATCTGGATTCGGATGGGGATGGCATTCCCGATTCAGTAGAGAGGGGGAATGTCTTTATAAATGAGGCCCCTCGCGATACGGATGGAGACGGGATACCCGATTTCAGGGACACTGATTCGGATAATGATGGGATACCGGATTCTGTCGAAGGGACTGCTGATACGGATGGAGATGGGATACCCAATTACAGGGATTGGGATTCTGATAATGATGGCAAATCAGATCAGATAGAAGGTACCGGGGATGTGGATGGAGATGGAATACCAAACTATCTGGATTCGAATGACATAGATGGGCCTATTGCCGATGCCGATGGAGATGGTCTTACTAATCAGGAGGAGGATCTGGCAGGTTCGAATAAGTACAATCCCGATACAGATGGAGATCATATAGGTGACAGATTCGAGGTATGTCCTACCTCAGGTGTGTGTGATCCCGCTCATCCAGTGGATACAGATGGTGATGGAATCCCTGATTTTGCGGATACCGATTCGGATAATGATGGAATTCCGGACCTCGTAGAGAGTGGATTACCAGCGGGTGCATATAATTTTCCGCCCAGAAACTCTGACGGAGATGGACAGTACGACTTCCGGGATACCGATTCAGATAATGATGGAATCCCTGATGGTGTCGAGGCAAATCCAGCATCGGGTGAGTGTATAGGCCCGCTAACCGATTGTGACAATGATGGTATCCCAAACTATATCGATACCGATTCTGATGGAGATTCCAAGCCCGATATCGTCGAAGGTACTTCAGATGTAGATGGAGATGGGAAGCCAAACTACCTCGATAGAGATGACAATGATGGTCCAGATGGGGATTCTGACAATGATGGTCTGAAGAATAGTGTCGAGATAAGTATTGGTTCTAATCCCAATAATGCAGATACAGATGGAGATGGAATAAATGACTTCTTTGAGGTCTGCAAGAATTATACAAACTGTAATCCCTTCGATGTCTCTGATAGAGATGGAGATGGAATCCCTGATTTTAGGGATACTGATTCTGATAATGATGGTATTCCTGACTCTGTGGAGTATGGAAGGGGACAGCCAAATCAGTCGCCGGTTGATACAGATGGAGATGGGGTACCGGATTTCAGGGATCTGGACTCTGATAATGATACCATACCTGATAATGTAGAGTATGTCCCCAACTTTTCACTATGTACCAACCCTATTTGCAATACCCTCTATCCGGATGCGGACGGCGATGGGATTATGAATTTCAGGGACTATGACTCCGATGGAGATAATAACCCAGATATCTTTGAGTTGACAAACGATATAGATGATGACGGGATACCCAACTGGCTTGATTCCTCTGACAATGTAGAGTGTAAAAATGGAGATACACTCCCGTGTCCGGGCTCAAGTGTTGGTATCTGCAGACCCGGAACGAGGCTCTGTATTGATTTTCACTGGTCCACCGAATGCTATGGGAAGGTAGATCCTCAGCCGGAGATCTGTGATGGGCAGGACAATGACTGCGATGGCACTACAGATGAGGCTGATAGTGGTGGGCCCCTCTCTATCCCCTGTGGCTCTGACATAGGTGAGTGTAAGAAAGGACTCTATATCTGTATAAATGGAAAATACACAACTGAGTGTATTGGAGAGGTGAAACCTCAGCCTGAGATATGTGATGGTCTGGATAACAACTGCAATAATGCAGTGGATGAGGGTTGTAGCTGTATAAACGGACAGACGAGGAATTGTGGTATCAATGTTGGGGAATGTAGATTTGGAACACAGACCTGTACTAATGGAGAGTGGGGACCCTGTGAAGGTGCGATCAACCCCACACCTGAGATCTGTGACAATAAGGACAACGACTGCGACGGCTTGACAGATGAAGATCTTGTAAGAAATTGCGGGACTGATATAGGGGTATGTGAGTTTGGTACTCAAACCTGCAAAAATGGTGTATGGGGCGAGTGTACAGGTGGTGTAAATCCGGGTCCGGAGATATGCGATGGTCTGGACAATGACTGCGACGGGCATACAGATGAGGAGCTCACGAGGGTGTGCTCTACCAATGTTGGAGAGTGCAGACAGGGTATACAGACCTGTATTGGAGGTGCGTGGGGTATTTGTGAGGGCGGGATTATGCCCTCTGAGGAGAAGTGCGATGGGAAGGACAACAACTGTGATGGGACCACTGATGAGGGTTGTTCCTGTATAACGGGTAGTACAAGACCCTGTGGCTCGAATATCGGGGAGTGCAGACAGGGTGTTCAGACCTGCCTCGAAAATGGTCAGTGGGGTGCCTGTGAGGGGGCTGTAAATCCAACAGAGGAGATCTGTGATAATAAGGACAATGACTGCGATGGGGAGACAGATGAGGGTCTGTCGAGGCAGTGTGGTTCTTCCAATATCGGTGCCTGTAGATACGGGGTTCAGTATTGTTCGGCAGGAAAATGGGGTGAATGTACAGGTAATATAGAACCCACAACTGAGGTATGTGATAATATTGACAACAACTGTAATGGCTTGATAGATGAGGGGCTTTCAAGGGTTTGTGGGACCGATGTGGGGGAGTGCCAGACAGGTATAGAGGTCTGTACTAATGGTGTCTGGTCGGCCTGTACAGGTTCCATTGGCCCGCGCTCCGAGATATGCGATGGTCTCGATAATGACTGCGATGGTGAGACAGATGAAGGTCTTACAAGGGTCTGTGGTTCGTCCATAGGAGAGTGTAAGACAGGTACTCAGACCTGTATTGGTGGTAACTGGGGTGAGTGCTTTGGTGAGGTAAAACCGACTGCTGAGATCTGTGATGGTCTGGATAATAATTGCAATGGCACGATAGACGAGGGTTGTGAATGTCAGAATGGAACGAGTAGAGCCTGCGGATACAGTCTCGGGATATGCAAACAGGGTACACAGAGCTGCGAAAATGGTGTATGGGGTCCCTGTATTGGGGCGATCTGGCCCGAACCAGAGAGGTGCGATAACCTGGATAACGATTGTGATGGTGTAATTGACAATGGACTGTT
>Ga0272449_1001815_pt1 | contig 21030 bp, 16 predicted proteins | sample YNPCB0241_FD_198679 | JGI IMG/M metagenome (GOLD analysis project Ga0272449, IMG submission 198679) | Hot spring sediment microbial communities from Yellowstone National Park, WY, United States - YNP-CB-024-1 | ecosystem: Environmental > Aquatic > Thermal springs > Hot (42-90C) > Sediment... | reverse complement strand
TCCCTCCGGCCCGGCGGTGGGGGTGAGGGGCGATGCCTCCCCCGACCAGCCGACGCCCAGGAAGCGGTTGATGTCGGCCCCCAGGGCGACCGCGCCCCGCTCAAACCAGTACCCGGTGGTCGGGTTGCGGGCGTAGGGGCCGAAGTACGCGCGTGCCCCGCTCACCAGTTCCAGCCCGATAGCCAGGATGCTGACCACCACACTGATTGGAGAACCGCGAAGACGCGAAGACACAAAGTGATAAAGATTTTTCTTCGTGTCTTCGTGTCTTTGTGGTGGATTTCGCATCAACGCGTCCAGCCCCAGGGCGGGGAGGAAGGCCAGGACGGGGAGCATCCCCACCGCGCGCAGGAAGTGGGGGGCGTCCTCCGCCAGGACGGTGGGGAGGGCCATGACGGCGGTCCAGAGGAGGGGGAGGGCTTTTGCCCTCACCCCTACCCCCGTACCCCCTCCCCCTCTCCCACTGGTGGGAGAGGGGGAGGGGGGCAGGGGGGAGGGGGTGAGGGCTTTCCTCACCCCACCCCCGGCGGCTTCGCCGCCACCCCCTCCCCTCTCCTGACCTCTGGTCAGGAGAGGGGAGGAGGCAGGGGGAGGGGTGAGGACATCCTCCGCCGCTTCCGGCGGCTTCCCCCTCCCCCTCTCCCGTCCCACGGGAGAGGGGGAGGGGGGCAGGGGGGAGGAGGTGAGGGCCACCCCCACCCCCAGCAGAAACGCCGCCCCCAGCAGGGGGCCGAAGACGGGCCGCCAGGGGACGTTGTGCCGCCAGATGCGGTCCCCGCGGACGAAGAACATCCCCAGGGTGCGCAGGAGGTGGCGGCCCAGCGTGCCCCAGGGGTCGCCGCCGTTGATGGCGGGATTCCAGATGGAGACCTGGTCGGGGCGGCCCAGGACCACATCGGGATGGAGGGCCGTGTAGATGGCCAGCGGGGTGAGGACGACGGCGGCGGCCAGAAGGGCCAGGGCGAGGGGCCTCACCCCACCCCCGGCGGCTTCGCCGCCACCTCCTCCCCTCTCCTGACCTCTGGTCAGGAGAGGGGAGGAGGCAGGGGGAGAGGCGAGGACACCCCCTGCCGTCTCCGGCGGCTTCCCCCTCCCCCTCTCCCGCTTGGCGGGAGAGGGGGAGGGGGGCCGGGGGGTGGAGGTGAGGGCCAGATAGGCACCCCACACCCCCAGCGCAATGGGGGTGAAGCGGGCGGCGGTGTAGGTGTAGAAGGAGAGGCCGTAGAGGGCACCGGCGGCCAGCCAGAGGCGGGACCGGCCCGTCCGCACGGCCCGCGCGCCCACCCAGAGGGTCAGGGCGATGATGAGGGGCAGGGTGACCGCGCGGAACCCAACCCGGCTGAGGTGGACATGCCAGAGGGTGACGGAAAGGACCGCGGCCGCCAGCAGGCCGACACGACGGGAGAAGAGGGCCCGTCCCGCTGCTGCCGTCGCCGCGACGGTGAGCAGGCCGACGAAGGCGGAGGTCAGCCGCAGGGCGAAGGGGCTCCGCCCCAGCAGGCCAATCATCCCGGCGGCCAGGTAAATGAAGAGCGGCTCCCGGCCGTTGTTGGCGGGGAAGTAGACCTGCAGGTGTCCCCGGAGGACGTCCACCGCGTCCAGGCCATAGTAGGCCTCGTCGTGGTAGAGGCCGGGGGGCACCTGCCCCAGGGCCGGGAGCCGCAGCGCGGCGGCCAGGAGCAGGATGAGGGTACCGGCTGCGAGAAACGCCCTATCGGCCGCGTTCTTGTGCTGTCGCATACGCGATTCGGCGTGGATGTTCACCGCAAAGGACGCAAAGAAAGCCTATTGCCCGGACGTAAAGGGTGTGTCCCAATTTCGTCGGGCTGGGCCGTCGGCCTTTCCGCCTGGCCGTAAACGGCCAGGCTCAGGCAAAGATGAGGCGCTAAAGCGCCCCTCTCCGTCCTGGCGACCCGCTTTCCCGAACGGCTACCGGGGGGAGGAGGACGCTTCCAGCGCCCTGCGCAACCTCAGCCAGGCCGTTTACGGCCTGGCCTACCGGGCCCCGACAACTTTGGGACACACTCGACATAAACGTCCGGGCTCATTATACGAAGCCCTTCGGGCTATTTTTAGCCCCCGAAGGGGGCTTTGCAGATTGAGCCCGACGGTTTACCGTCGGGCGAGAAATGGCCGTAATGAACACAATGGGGGTTACTACAAGCAAGTTTCACGCCACTCCGCTGCGCTTCGTGGCTCGCTACGAGCAGTTTTTACGCCGCTCCGCTGCGCTTCGTGGCTCACTACGAGCATTTTTTAGACACGCTCTCAGCGGTTCCTCATCACCAGGGGCAGGTAGATATGGTAAGGGAGTGGACGCTGGACCTCGTACGCGCCCATATCCACGATGGCGGTGCCCCTGCCCGTAAAGTCCACGAAACGCGGGTTGCCGTCCAGGTCGGTGGTGACGCCAGCGGGGACGGCACTGTTCAGACCGGCATCAATGGCGGGGGAGTTCTCCTGCAGATGCAGGTCGCCTGCATCAGCGTTCACGAAGAGCGGGTCGGCATCTATGTTGCCACCGCCGTCTATGCCGCAGGCGGTTTTCCACCCGCTGCCGGAGCCGCCGCAGCCCCGGATGTCGCTGTGGGAGACAGTGCAGATGGTAGACACATCGTTGTATATTTCCTCTGTGTCCGTGACGGTACTGCGGTTGCCCCACAGAATCGTGTTGGTCATAGTGATAATGCTCTGGGTATTGCACATCCCGCCGCATCTGCCATATTGGGTGAAGTTACCGCTGAAGGTGGCATTGGTTAACGTCAGGTGGACTTCGTAATTGCACATTCCGCCGCCGGGGCCGGAGTTGCGGCTGAAGACGACATTGGTCAGCGTCGGGCTGCCGCCGGAGTTATCCATTCCGCCACACCCGACAGACGTGGCGGAGTTGTTGTTGAAAGCGACATTGACCAGTCTCGGGCTGCCGCCGGAGTTGTACATCCCACCGCCGCCGCGATATCGAGTAGAGTTGCCGCTGAAAATGACACCGGTTAGCGCCGGGTTGCCGTTTTCGTTGTACATCCCGCCGCCGTAGATAGAAGAGTTGCCATTAAAGAAGGCGTTCACCAGCACCGGGTTGCTGTTGTTATACATCCCGCCGCCACGCAAGGCGGAGTTGTTGCTAAAAGTGACGCGGCTCATCGTCGGGTTGCCATTGTTGTTGTACATACCGCCGCCGTTCTGGCTGGCCTGGTTTCCGCTGAAGGTGATGTTTCGGAGGGTCGGACTGCCACCGGAGTTGTACATCCCGCCGCCGTGGGAGTGGGAGTCAGAGCCGTCGGCCTTCCCGGCGGTGACAGTGAAGCCGTCCAGGACGGCGGTGCTGGCCGCGTTCTCAGCAGTCACCACGTGGTAGGCGTTATTTCCCATAATGTGAGTCGTGGTGAGCACCACGCCGTTGGCATCGGTGGTGTCGTTCCGGTCAACGTCGCCGCTGAGGACGGTGGGGTTGGCCTGCCAGTTCCGTGCATCCCGGCTGCTTTCGGTGCCGGCGAAGCCGCCGTAAATGGCCACCCCGTTCTTCAGCCGGAACGTCCCAGTGCGACCGGTGCCGGGGTAGTGGACTCCTTTCTCCACCCAGATTTCGTCGCCGCTGGCGGCACTGGTCAGCGCGGTCTGGAGGGTGCAGGCGTTGGCCCAGTTGGAGCAGTTGCCCTGGCCGCGGGCGGTGGGGGCGGCATAGAGGACGCCGGGGGTATGGCTGAAGGTCACGGTCACGGTTCGGGAGGCGTTCAGGGTCAGGGTGCAGGTGTTGCCTGCGACGCTGTCGCAGCCGGACCATCCCGCCACCTGGGAGGTGGCTCCGGGGGTGGCGGTCAGCACCACCCGCGTTCCCACCTCAAACCCGCGCTGGCAGGCGTCGGGGCACGCAATGCGGGGGGGCGCGCTGTGGACCCAGCCTGCACCAGAGCCAGCCATAGCCACAGAGAGCCGATGATAGTTTGTGACCTGGTATTCGTACGCGCCCATATCCACAGTGATGCGGGAAATCCGGGGACGGCCATCCCGGTCGGTGGTGAGGGTGGAAGGGAGCATCTCTTCCTTGCCCGCATCAATGGCGGGCGAATTGGGCTGGAGGTGCAAATCGCCCGCTGCGGCGTTCACGAAGAGGGGGTCGGCGTCTATATTGCCGCCTTCGTCCACGCCGCACTCCGATTTCCACCCGCTGCCGGAGCCTCCGCAGCCCCGGATGTCGCTATAGGCAATGGTGGGGGAGATGATTCCGCCGGAACTCCACGGCTCTTTGGAATAAATCTCCGGCCCTGTGGGGGCTGTGTTGTTCCAGAGGATAACGTGCGTCAGGGATGCCCTGCTCCCGTAGTAATTGTATATTCCGCCGCCGTACAACGTGGCAGAATTGCCGCTGAAAGTAACGTTGATCAGCCTCATATCGCTGTTGACGACGTTCGCTATTCCACCTCCAACAGCCCCACCAAAAGGACCACCGGCACTGTTGCGGATAAAGACACCGTTTGCTAATACGATCCGGGCGGCACCATTTGAGAAGATGCCACCACCATTGGCCGAGGCATAGTTGTCCATGAAGGTGACATTGGTCATCGTCAGAGTGCCGCCATAGGTGGATACACCGCCACCGCTGCCGGCGGAGTTGCCGCGGAAGGTGATGTTGGTCAGCGTTAGAGGGCTGAAAAAGGTGGATATCCCGCCACCCCAGGAATCAGCCTTGTTGCCGCTGAAGGTGATATTTTGGAGAGTCAGAGAGCCGGAATGGTACATCCCGCCGCCGGAGAAGTAGAAGTTATCGCCATCGGCCTTTCCGGCGGTGATGAAGAAGCCGTCTATGACGGTGGTACTGTCCACGTTCTCAGCGGTCACCACGTGGTAGGCGTTGGTGCCGGTGATGTGGGCGGTGGTGGTCACCACGCCGTTGGGGTCGGTGATGTCGTTCCGGTCAATGTCGCCGCTGAGGACGGTGGGGTTGGCCTGCCAGTCGCGCGCAGTCCGGCTGCTTTCGGTGCCGGCGAAGCCGCCGTAAATGGCCACTCCGTTCTTCAACCGGAACGTCGCAGTGCGGAGGGTACCAGGGTAGTGGACTCCTTTCTCCACCCAGATTTCGTCGCCGCTGGCGGCACTGGTCAGCGCGGTCTGGAGGGTGCAGGCGTTGGTCCAGTTGGAGCAGTTGCCCTGGCCGCGGGCGGTGGGGGCGGCATAGAGGACGCCGGGGGTATGGCTGAAGGTCACGGTCACGGTTCGGGAGGCGTTCAGGGTCAGGGTGCAGGTGTTGCCTGCGACGCTGTCGCAGCCGGACCATCCCGCCACCTGGGAGGTGGCTCCGGGGGTGGCGGTCAGCACCACCCGCGTTCCCACCTCAAACCCGCGCTGGCAGGCGCCGGGGCAGGCGATGCGAGGCGGTGCGCTCTGGACCCAGCCTGTGCCGGGACCCGCCAGAGTCACGGAGAGGCGGTAGTAAGAGGTGGCCTCCTGATATTCATAGGCTCCCATATCCACCGCCGGGCCGGAGAAGCGGGGATGGCCACCCAGGTCGGTGGCGACGGCGGAGGGGACGGCGTCATCATTGCCGGCATTTATGGCCGGAGACCCTGACTGCAGGCGCAAGTCGCCATTCGCCGCATCCACGAAGAGCGGGTCGGCATCTATGTTGCCGCCGCCATCTATGCCGCACCGGGTGTTCCATCCATTGCCGGAACCGCCGCAACCCCGGATGTCGCTGTAGGAGGTAACAAGGGCGTAGTACGGATAAGAATAATAATTGTAAACCTCTGGCCCGGTATTGGCTGTGTTCCCCCACATAATGGCGTTGGTTAGAGTCGGTTTTCCAAAGGAGTTATACATCCCGCCGCCATACTGGTTGGCGGAATTGCCGCTGAAGGTGACGTTGGTCAGCGTCGGGTCTCCGGAGTTGTACATCCCGCCGCCATACTGGTTGGCGGAATTGCCGCTGAAGGTGACGTTGGTCAGCGTCGGGTCTCCGGAGTTGTACATCCCGCCGCCATACTGGTTGGCGGAGTTGCCGCTGAAGGTGACGTTGGTCAGCGTCGGGTCGCCTCTGTAGTTGTACATCCCGCCGCCATACTGGTTGGCGGAATTGCCGCTGAAGGTGACGTTGGTCAGCGTCGGGTTGTCGTAGGAGTTGTACATCCCGCCGCCGTCGTCAGCATGGTTGCCGCTGAAAGTGACGTTGGTCAGCGTCGGGTCTCCGGAGTTGTACATCCCGCCGCCGCTCCACTCAGCGGAGTTGTTGCTGAAGGTGACGTTGGTCAGCGTCGGACTGCCCTTGTAGTGGTACATTCCGCCGCCACTCCCACTGGCAGAGTTGCCGCGGAAGATGAGGTTCCGGAGTGTCAGGGTGCTGCTGTAGGCGTACATCCCGCCGCCACTGGAATGGGGGTAGGTATCGGCCTTTCCGGCGGTGATGAAGAAGCCGTCCAGGATGGCGGTGCTGTCCACGTTCCCAGCGGTCACCACGTGGTAGGCATTCTCCCCCTGGATGTGGGCGGTGGTGGTCACCACGCCGTTGGCGTCGGTGATGTCGTTCCGGTCAATGTCGCCGCTGAGGACAGTGACGTTGGTCTGCCAGTTGCGCTGGTCGCGCGCGGTCTCCGTCCCGGCAAAGCCGCCGTAGAGGGCCACGCCGTTCTTCAGGGCGAAGGTGGCCGTGCGGTCGCCGGCTGGGCCGGGGTAGTGGACGCCCTTCTTCACCCAGATTTCGTCGCCGCTCTGGGCAAGGGAGAGGGCATACTGGAGGGTGCAGGCGTTGGCCCAACTGTCGCAGTTCCCGCTGGTCGCTCCGTCCGGCGCGGCGTAGAGGACGCGGGGGTCGGCGCGGGAGATGGGGTGGGGGGTCAGTACCAGAAGCGCTGCCAGCAGGAGTCCTGTAGCCAGAAGAGCGTAGATGAGGTAACGGGTCATCTCTTTCATCGCACTCCTTTCTTCGGTTGACAGGACTGATACGTGGGGTGTCTTTTCAGCGGTTCAGACGCCACTCCGCTTCGCTTCGTGGCTTACTACGAGCGGGTTTGGAGTCCCTCCGCTGCGCTTCGTGGCTCACTATAAGCAGTTTTTACGCCACTCCGCTATGCTTCGTGGCTTACTACGAGCGGGTTTAATGTCCTTCTGCTGCGCTTCGTGGCTCGCTATAAGCAGTTTTTACGCCACTCCGCTTCGCTTCGTGGCTTACTACGAGCGTTTTGAGATAGGGGTAGGGGTTAGAGGCCAGGGGGGAAACTACCCCCTGACCCCTAACCCCTGACGGCTGTTTACAGGTAGTTCAACTCTTTCGCCGCGCGGGTCAGTTCGTCCCGGAAGTCCGGGTGGGCGATACGAATCAGGGCCTGGGCCCGCTGCCGGATGGTCTTCCCGTAGAGGTCCGCCACCCCATATTCGGTGACCACGTAGTGGACGTGGTAGCGGGTGGTGACGACGCCCGCGCCCGGCTTGAGCATCGGGACGATGCGGCTGACCAGGGTGCCGTCTTTCATCGTCGCCGTGCTGGGCATGGCGATGATGGGCACCCCGCCCTCGGAGCGGGACGCGCCGTAGATGAAGTCCAGTTGCCCGCCGACGCCGCTGTAGAGTTTGGGACCGATGGAATCGGCACAAACCTGCCCCGTCAGGTCCACCTCTATGGCCGAGTTGATGGCCACCTGCCGGTAGTTCTGGGCGATCACGAAGGGGTCGTTGACGTACTCGGTGCGACGCAACTCAATGATGGGGTTATCGTTGGCCCACTCGTAGAGGCGCCGCGTCCCCAGCATGAATCCGGCGATGATCTTGCCCGGATGCAGGGTCTTGCGGGCGTTGGTGATGACCCCGGCCTCCACCAGGTCAATCACCCCGTCGGAGAACAGTTCCGTGTGGACTCCCAGGTCTTTTTTGTGACGGAGGAACCGCAGCACCGCGTCCGGAATCTCACCGATGCCCATCTGCATCGTCGCGCCGTCGGGGACCAACTCGGCGATGTACTGGGCGATGCGGAGCACCGTCTCCGACGGCTCCCCACTGCCCATCGGCAGTTCCATCAGCGGGTAGTCCACCGGGACGATGTAGTCTATCCGGCTGACGTGAATGAAACTATCCCCCAGGCAGCGGGGCATGTTGGGGTTGACTTCGGCGATGATAATCCGCGCGGCCTCGGCTGGCGTCTTGGTCAGGCCGGTCTCAATGCCGTAGGAGCAGAATCCGTGCTCGTCGGGCGGGGAGAGGTGGACAAAGGCGACGTCCACCGGCAGGATGCCCTTCTGGAAAAGGAGGGTGAACTCGGAGAGGAGGACGGGGGTGAAGTCGGCCCGTCCTTCCTGCACGGCCTTGCGGACGTTGGGGCCGATGAAGAGCGCGTTGGCGCGGATGTGCCCCTCCATCTCCGGCGCGACGTAGTCGCTGGCCCCGACGGTGAGGGCATGGCAGATTTCCACGTTCTCCAGTTCGCGCGCCCGCGCGACCAGCGCCTTCATCAGGACCTGGGGGACGCTGCAGTTACCGGTCAGAAAAATGCGGTCACCGTGTTTGATGACCCGGACGGCCTCTTCCGCCGTCGTGACTTTGCTTTCGTAAATCCGACTCCATCCGTTGGGCATTGGGCCCTCCTTATACTCCGTGAGGTTTGGATGCGTTGAAGGCAGCGGCCAGGGCCTCGTTGACGATTTTGCCCTCCCGCAGTGCCAGCCCCCGGGCCAGGGCGGGCATATCCGCTATGGCCTGGTCCAGCCCGACGTCGGCAATGTGGCGGATGTAGGGCCAGGCGGCGTTGTTGAAGGCGTGGGTGGAGGTGCGGGGGAGCACGCCGGGGGCGTTGGGGACACAGAAGTGGACCACCCCTTCCTCTATGAAAACGGGGTCCCGCAGGGTGGTGGGCCGGCTGGTCTCCACGCATCCGCCCTGGTCTATGCTGAAGTCCAGGATGACCGCGCCCTTCTTCATGGAGCGGACCATCTCCCGGGTGACCAGCACGGGGGCCCGGGCGCCGGGCACCAGGACGGCGCCCACCAGGACCTCCACGAAGCGGACGACGCGGGCGATGTTGAAGGGGTAGGCCACCATTGTGGTGACCCGTCCCTCAAACATCTCGTCTATGCGGCGGAGTTTTTCCTGGTTCTGGTCCAGGATGTAGAGAGTGGCCCCCAGGCCGTAAAAAGCGCGGGCGGCGTTGGTCCCCAGGACGCCCGCGCCCAGGATGGCGACCCGGGCCGCCGGGACGCCGGGGACGCCGCTCAGGAGCACTCCTCGCCCGCCCCAGTTGCTCTGCAGGAAAGTCGCCGCCAGTTGCGGCGCCATCCGCCCGGCCACTTCGCTCATCGTCCGCAGCACGGGCAGCGTGCCGTCGTCCTCTTCTATCGTCTCGTAGGCAACGGCCGCGACTCCCCGGTCCAGCATCATCTGGACGGTCTCCCGACGGGCCGCCGCCAGGTGGAGAAAGCCGCAGATAATCTGCCCTTCGTGGGTCCACTCCAGTTCCTCGCGGGTGGGGCGGACGGCCTTCAGCACCATATCGGCGCGCCGGTAGACCTCCTCGGTGGAGTAGGCGATGCGGCCCCCGGCCCGCTCGTAGTCGTAATCCGAAAAGCCCGACCCTTCACCGGCCCCCTTCTCCACGTAGCAGACGTGGCCGGCGCGGGTGAGCAGGTTCACCCCGTAGGGGGTCAACCCGACCCGCATCTCCAGTTCCCGTCGTTCTTTCGGAATGCCGACAATCATGCGAAACTCCTTTCGTGCATACCGGATACACCTCACACAGAGACACAAAGGGCACAAAAATACCTTGTGTCTCTGTGTCTTTGTGTGAGGTCAAATGATCAGGCGAACTCGGCGCCTTTGCGCAGCGCCTCTTTGTTCAGCGGCAGCCACTTCCGGTGGCGTTCCGCCAGATGGTTATCCAGTGCGGCCTCCAGCGCCTCCAGCGGCAGGACGCCCAGCGCCTTCACCAGTGCGCCCAGGCAGATCATATTCGCCACCCGGACGTTCCCCATCTCCGTCGCCAGGTCCGACGCCGGGACGTAGAGGACGCGGATGTCGGTGCGCTCGCTCCTGCGGGGGATGAGGGACTGGTTCACCACCAGGACGCCGCCGGGTTTCACCATGGGCTCAAACGCTTCGTAGGAGGGAATGTTCATCACGATGGCCGCGCTGGGGCGACGGACCAGCGGCGAACCGATTTCCTGGTCGGAGATGATGACGGTGCAACGGGCCTTCCCGCCCCGCATCTCCGGGCCGTAGGAAGGAATCCAGGTGACGTGAAAATCGGCATCCATCGCCGCGTAGGCCAGGACCTGTCCGGCGAAGAGGGTCCCCTGGCCGCCGAAGCCGGAGATGATGATTTCTTCCTGCATGGGTTGCCTCCCTCAATGCAGGCCTGTTGGCCTGCGCTACGATTTCTTGATTCAGGCCGATTGAAATCGTCCTCCCTGGGTACGCCTCACCCCTCCCGGCAGCGCAGCCGCCGGGGGTGGGGTGAGGTCGGCGAAGGCCGACCAGCGGCCTCAGGCTCAGGAAGGCCGACTTCAGTCAGCGCAATTACGATTTCTCCATCAGCGCGCGCACGCCCTCGGCCACTTTGGTGTCGCCCAGGGGATAGTAGGGCACCATGTTCTGCTTTGCCCACTCCAGCGCGTCCACGGGCGACATGCCCCAGTTGGTATTGCAGGTGGAGATGATTTCCACCATAGAGAAGCCCAGGCCGGCCAGTTGGACCTGGAAGGCCAGTTTGATGGCCTTCTTGGTGCGCCGGATGCCGGGCACGTCCAGCACCGCCTGTCGGGTCACGTAGGCGGCGCCGGGGAGCATACCGATCAGTTCGGCCATCTTCATCGGCCAGCCGGCCGTCTCCACGTCCCGCCCGCGCGGGGAGGAGGTGGTGACCTGTCCGGGCAGGGTGGTGGGGGCCATCTGCCCGCCGGTCATCCCGTAGATGGCGTTGTTGACGAAGATGGTGGTGATGAGTTCCCCCCGGTTGGCGGTGTGGATGATTTCCGAGGTGCCGATGGCGGCCAGGTCGCCGTCGCCCTGGTAGGTGAAGACGACCTTATCGGGGCTGACCCGCTTGATGCCGGTGGCCATCGCCGGGGCCCGCCCGTGGGCCGCCTCGCAGAAGTCCATATTGAAGTACTCGTATGCCAGCACCGCGCACCCCACCGGTGCCACGCCGATGGTCCGTTCCCGAACCCCCAACTCGTCAATCACCTCGGCGATGAGCCGGTGGATGATGCCGTGGGTGCATCCGGGGCAGTAGTGGGTGAACTTCGGCGTCAGACTTTCCGGGTACTCGTAGACCAGTTCCATATCGGTAGGGATTTCGGTTGTCATTGGGTACCTCCTCGGTTCCGGCGTTAACCACAACCGATTGAAATCGTCCTCCATGGGCACTTCGTGCCATGTGTCGGCCTTCGCCGACACCTTGGGTGTCCCGAAAGAGAGGGTCGGCGGAGGCCGACCATCGGCCGCAGGCGCAGGAAGGGTGACTCAGTCAGCGCGTTTACGGCGACGCCAGGGCGGTTTCAAACTGAAACACCCGGAGTTTTTCCGGCGCGACCCTGGCGCTCAGATGGAGAATTTCTACTCCAACCACCTGATTCTCCGCGTTGAAGTCCAGAATGACGCCCGGATAAACCTCCTCAGATTCCACAATGGCCGACTCATCTATCCGGAGGTACAGGGCGTCGTTTTCCCGATCAATTTTTAACCTCATCGCTGCCTCCTCAGACGACGGTCAAAGAAGACCGTCACAATTCGTTTAGGCCTTGTCGTTGGATTCACAATCACCCGCAGGAACCGTCCGGCATGTTCGGGGATTGCTTTGATATAGTGAATATTCCCGCTTGCATCTATTTCCTGCCGATCTGGAGAGGAGAGAGCGCGCCATACCCACTCTTCAAGAATATGACGCTCCTGAAGCATGTCCTGCGCATGGGCGGAGAATTCAAATCCGGGGAGCATCGCAGCCCCTTGCCCTGTATCCTTGTCTTCTTGTCTACTTTTTTGTCTCCCTGTCTACTTTCTCCAACTCCGGCAGAATCTCATCGGGCAGGGGGATGATGCCGCCCATGCGGCCGTAGAAGCGAACGGGGCAGCGACCCTCCACGGCCAGCCGGACGTCCTCCACCATCTGCCCGGCGTTCATCTCCACCACCAGGATGCCCCGCACGCGCTCGGCCAGTTCGGCGATGCGGGCCGACGGGAACGGCCAGACGGTGATGGGGCGCAGGAGCCCGGCCTTCAGCCCCTTCTCCCGCGCCTCCCGCACCACGGTCTGGCAGACCCGGCCTACGGTGCCGAAGGCCACGATCAGCAGGTCCGCGTCCTCGGTGGAGTACTCCTTCCAGCGGACCTCGTTGGCGGCGATTTCCCGCAGTTTGGCCTGCAGGCGCAGGTTGACCTGTTCCAGGACCTCCTCTACCAGATAGAGGGAGGTGATGATGTTGGGCTGGCGGCCCCGGGCGCCGGTCAGGGCCCAGGATGGCCGTTCCTCAGGCTTGCGGACGGGGCGCATCGGCGGCATTTCGGCGGGCTCCATCATCTGGCCCAGGGAGCCGTCGGCCAGGACCATCGCGATGGTCCGGTACTTCTCGGCCAGATCAAAGGCCAGGACGGTCAGGTCTATCGCCTCCTGGATGTTGCCCGGGGCCAGGACAATAGGGTGAAAGTCGCCGTGACCGGCCATCTTCACGGCCTGGAAGTAGTCCCCCTGTGAGGGGGCCACGTTCCCCAGCCCGGGCCCGCCCCGCATAATGTTGACGATGACGGCGGGCACTTCGGAGCAGGCGATGTACGAGAACCCCTCCTGCATCAGGCTGATGCCAGGGCTGGAGGACGAGGTCATCACCCGCGCGCCCGCGCAGGCCGCGCCGTAGACCATGTTGATGGATGCCACTTCGCTCTCCGCCTGCAGAAAGACCCGTCCCAGTTCGGGCAGGCGACGGGAGAGGTGTTCCAGAATCTCCGTCTGAGGGGTGATGGGGTAACCGAAGAAAGCCTCCACTCCTGCCCGGACGGCGGCCTCAGCAATCGCGGCGTTGCCTTCCCAGAGTTCTTTCGCCATGGCGCTTCCTCCCGGTCACTCACTGGCCGCCGGAGCGGCGGCCGGTTGCTCCCGACGGGCCCTCCGGCGGTAGACGGTGAAGACCACGTCGGGGCAGATGGTGGCGCACATCGCGCATCCGGTGCAGGCCTCCGGGTCCGTCACCTCCACAGGCTGGTAGCCCCGGATGTTGAAGCGGCCGTCGGCCAGTTTCAGGATGTGCACCGGACAGACGGATACGCAGAGTCCGCATCCTTTGCAGCGGTTTTCGTCTATAATGACCATACCTTTTGCGGCCATGTTCCCTCCGGATGATGAGCCGTTAGCCGGTAGCCGTTAGCCGGTAGCGGTAGTAGCCGTTAGCCGGTAGTCGTCAGTCGTTAGGGGCGGGGGCGGTGGGAGTCGCGGGTGACGGTGGACAGCAGGCCGAAGAGCATTTTGACGATTTCTTCTAATTCATTCTGGAGACTCTGGTAGACGGATTCGGTCATATAACCGATGTCTCGGGCAATCTCCAGTTGCGTGCTCAATTCGGCAGCTGAGCCCAGCGCGATGTCTATGTGCTGAGCAAAGACTTTGGGGGAACGACGGATATGCCCTTCGGCGATATTGGAGGGGATGGAGACGGCGGCCCGGCGCATCTGGTCGGCCAGGCCGTACTGGTCTTGGGGCGGGAAGGCCGCCGTGACCCGATAAATCTCCACGGCCAGGGCTTTGGACCGCTGCCAGACCTGAAGGTCCCGATAACTCCTGACCTTGCCCCTTTCCACGTTCTCCTCCTTATGGCTAACGGTTGCCAACGACTAACGGCTGACCACTAACGGTTGCTAACGGCTAACGGCTGACCACTAACGGCTATAATACTCCTACTTGACTGTAATCCCCCAGATTCATCTTGAACGCTTTGGGCTTCATCGGCGAGCGGGTCAGTACCACGTTGCGCCCGATCAAACTGTCCTGGAGACGGGCGGGGAGGTCGCGGATGACGCTGTTCTCCAGCACGATGGAGCGCTCAATCTCGCTGTTCTCCACCACCACGTCGTGATAGATGGACGTGAACGGGCCGATGTAGGAGTTGACGATGCGGGAACGTTCGCCGATGATGGTCGGCCCCCGCACCACGCTGTTGATGATCTCCGCGCCCCTTTCCACCGTCACCCGACAATCCACCTCGGAGTCCCGGTCCACGAACCCCTCTATGACGGGGGTCAGTTCCTGGAGCACCATACTGTTGGCCTCCAGCATGTCGCCGGGCTTGCCGGTGTCAATCCACCAGCCCCGATGGATGTACGGGAAGACCTTGTAGTCGTGCTCCACCAGCCACTGGATGGCGTCGGTGATTTCCAGTTCCCCCCGCCAGGACGGCTGGATTTCGTCCACGGCCTGGTGGATGTGATGGTCAAACATGTAGATACCCACCAGGGCCAGGTCCGAGGGCGGCTCTTTGGGTTTCTCAATGAGCCGGACCACCCGTCCCTCGCCGTTGAGCACTGCGACGCCGTACTGCTCCGGGTGGTCCACACGGGTCAGCACAATCTGCGCGTTCCAGTCCGATTCCTGGAACTGGCGGACCAGTTCGGTGATGCCGCCCTGGATGACGTTATCCCCCAGGAACATCACGAAGGGCTCGTCCCCCAGGTAGTCGCGGCTCACCTTGACCGCGTGGGCCAGGCCCAGCGGCTGGGGCTGGTGGATGTAGGTGATCCGGACGCCCCAGCGGTTGCCCCGCCCGACGGTCGCCTTGATCTCCTCGGCGGTGTCGCCGACGACGATGCCGATGTCGGTGATGCCGGCGTCCCGGATGGCCTCAATGACGCGGAAGAGGATGGGCTTATTCGCCACCGGGATCAGTTGCTTGGCGCGCGTGTAGGTCAGCGGATAGAGGCGGGTGCCCTTGCCACCGCTCAGAATCAGTCCCTTCAAGACCACCTCCCTAAAAGAGTGACAGTCACCCTTGTAGGTGACTGTCACCGGATGCTATGCATGTCCCCTGGCGCCGCCCAAAAGGCCCGCAAGGCGCCGGACGTGGGCTTTCTCCTCGCGGATAATCTCGTTGACGACGGACCGGTCGGCCTCGCGCATCATTTCCCGCAGGTCGTAGTAGAAGAGCAGGGTGTCCTTCTCAAACCCCAGCGCCATGCGCAGCGCCTCCTGCGGGTCGGCGATGGACTCCGCCAGTGCCAGCGCCTTGTCCGGACCGGCGAAGATGGCGTTATCCACGGCCACCTGCAGGTACTGCGCGTACTCCTCCCACTCCTGCTGGGAATGGGACGGGGGCTCCGAGACGTACCCGCTCAGTTTCATAAACGCGTTGTAGTGCCGCTGTTCCTGAACGGCCAGGTCCTCCAGCACCGCCTTGACCTGGGGGTCGCCGACTTTCCGGGCGACGTTCGTATAGAAGGCCTCTCCGGTCTGCTCAATCCGGAGCGCCATATTGACCGCCTCTGCTGCTGTAAACACCGCCATATCTCTCCTTTCACGTTTCACGTTTCACGTTTCACGTTTCACTCTATCCTCACAAACCTCTCCCGCTTCGCCCCACAGACGGGGCACTCATCGGGGGGCTCGCCTTCGGCCACATAGCCGCAGACATCGCAGACGTAGTAGGTGCAGGGCTCCTCCCGGAGCATGCAACTGATGGCCCGCTTATAGAGGGCCGCGTGGGCCTCCTCCACGTCCCGTGCCCGGCTGAAGACCAGGGCCGCCCGCCGGTCGCCCTCTTCCTCCGCCTCCTGGATGAAGCGGGGGTACGCGATGCCGCTGGCGAACCGTTCCCGCTCAAAGGACGATTGCAGGTTCTCCTCGGTGGAGCGGACGACTGCCTCGCCCATCAGCCGCAGGGCCATATCGGCGTGGATGCCCTCGGCGTAGGCGACGGCGCGGAAGAGACGGGCGACGTCCGGGTATCCCTCCTCCTCCGCTTTGCGGGCGAAGGCCAGCAGCCGCCGGTGCGCTTTGGCCTCGCCGACGAAGGCTTCATAGAGGTTGCGCTGGGTCTTCTCTCCCATCGGTTCTCCTCAGGCGGCGATCAACCGGCTCCAGTTCGGGTTTTCCTCCATCAGGAGTTCGGTGTAGGCGGAAACGTCGGTGCCGCGCTCCATCAACTGGCGGATGGGGGAGGTGTGCTCCCGCTCGTTGAGGAGGATGGCCCCGACGATGCGGCCGTCCCGCAGGGCCAGTTTGCGGTAGCGGCCGTTCTGCGGGTCGGCGCGCCGGAGTTGGACCAGGTCATTGCTTTCGGCCACGCACTCCCCCAGCGACGTCAACTCCGCGCCGACGACCTTGAGGGTGGTGGCGGGGAGCGTGCCGGAGTAGGTGGCGCTGCCGGGGGCGACCATATTGGCGGCCGCCGCGCGCGCCTGCTCTATGGCGGCGGGGACGATGCCGTAGACGATGCCGCCCGCCTCTGCCACATCCCCGGCGGCGTAGACGTCCGGCGCGCTGGTCTGCAGGTGTTCGTCCACCACCACGCCCCGGTTCACCGTCAGGCCGGCCTGGCGGGCCAGCGCCACGTCGGAGCGGATACCGGTGGAGCAGACCACGATGTCGGCGGGGAACTCCCGTCCGTCCTTGAGGCGCACAGCCCGCACCGCGCCGTCCCCCAGAATCGCCTCGGTGACCCCACTGGTGACGGTCTGGATGTCCATTCGCCGCAGCAACATTTCCAGCACCGCCGCCCCTTCCCGGTCCAACTGGCGGGGCATCAGGTAGGGGGCGAACTCCAGAACGGTCACCTCCAGCCCCAGGGCGCGCAGGGCCCGCGCCGTCTCCAGCCCCAGCAGGCCCCCGCCGATGACCACGCCCCGGCGGACGGATTGGGCGAACTGGCGGATGGCGCGGGCGTCATCCAGCGTGCGCAGGGTGAAGACCCCTGCACATCTGGCCCCCTCTATGGGCGGCATCCACGCCAGGCCCCCCGTTGCCAGCAGGAGTCGGTCGTAGGGGACTTCGGTGCCGTCGGCCAGCCGCAGGCGGTGGGCCTGCGGGTCCAATTCTACCACCGGGGCGTTCAGATGGACGCGGATGCCCTGGGCGTCGTACCACTCGGGGGGGCGGTAAAAAATGTCGGCTTCGGCGACAATTCCGGCGATGTAGTCGGGGAGTTGGGGGCGGCGGTAGTACGGGTATGGCTCCGCTGCGTAAAGGTGGAGGTCGGCCCCTGGCCGGGCGCGCGCGATGGATTGCGCCGCCGTCACTCCAGCGACGCCGTTCCCGATGATGACATAGCGATCCATAGAATGCCGGTCCGTCTACACCTTTTCAAACATATCCTTCGTCGCGCCGCAATCGGGGCAGGTCCAGTCCTCCGGCAGGGCCTCAAAGGGGGTTCCGGGAGGAATTCCGCGATCGGGGTCGCCTTTCGCGGGGTCATACACGTAGCCGCAAACCATGCATTCCCATTTGTCCATGATGTGACCTCCTGATGATGTCGGATGCTGTTGGGCAGGGCTTGCCTCTGCCCGGGTGGGGCAACCGCAAGGGTTGCCCCTACAACCATTGTAGGGGCAGGGCTTGCCCCTACCCTGGGGCTTGCCCCTGACCGAAAAAACCCGAAGAAAAGTATAACCGATGCCGGAGAAATTGTCAACCAGGGAAGTCGTGGTATAATGAACACCAGCCCGCATTTGCGCTCCGGCTATCCGGGGGAGGAGTAAGATGATTGAGGTCAAAATTGCCGGTATCCAGGTCAGCCTGATGTCCCAGCATCGGGTGGTGCTCCTGAAGGAACTGGGGGCGGAGCGGTATCTCCCCATCTGGATTGGCCCGTACGAGGCGGAGGCCCTCAGCATAGAACTCCAGCAGGTGACGGTCGCCCGCCCGCTGACCCACGACCTTCTCCGAAACGTCATTGAGGCGATGGGGGGCGTGGTACAGTACATCGTGGTCTCCGAACTGCGGGACGACACCTTCTACGCCCGCATCGTCATCAGCCTCAACGGTCGGACCATAGAGGTGGACTCCCGCCCCTCCGACGCGATGAACCTGGCGGTTCGCACCCGGGCTCCCATCTACGTTGCCGAAGAGGTGATGGACGCGGCGGGTGTGATCCCGGAGCAGGACCTGGGCGAAGAGGGAGAGGAAGAAGAATCCGCCTTTGACGAGTTCCTGCGCGGCCTGAACCTGGACGACCTGCCCATTCATTAAGAGTCACCACGAGGACACGAAGGCACAAAGGAGACCTCAAGGGTGTCTTCTTCGTGTCTTTGTGTCTTGGTGGTTTCAGAGATATGCTTGCGCCAGAGAAAACCATCCCCCACGATGTGGAGGCCGAAGAGGCCGTCCTGGGCTCCCTGCTGATAGACCCGGACGCGCTCTACCGGGTCGCGTCGTTTCTCCGCCCCGAGGACTTCTACATCCAGAAAAACGGCTGGATTTACGAGGCCATCCTGGCCCTCCACGAACGCCGGGAGCCGGTGGACTTCGTGACCCTGCGCAACGAACTGGAAGCGCGGGGGATTCTGGAGGAAGTGGGGGGCGTCGCCTACCTGGCCCGTCTGATAGATACTGTCCCCACGGCCATCCACGTGGAGGCCTACGGGCGAATCGTGGAGGAAGCGGCTATCCGCCGCCGCCTCATCAGCGCGGCCAGCGACATCGCCCAACTGGCCTACCAGGAAGGACAGGACATCGGCGAGGTCCTGGACCGGGCGGAGCAATCGCTCTTTGCCATCTCCCAGCGGCGCATCACCCGGGACCTGGTGCCCATCCAGGAGGTGGTCCGACCGTTCTACGACCGGATTGAGTACCTGTACACTCACCAGGGAGAACCGCTGGGGGTGCCCACCGGCTTCATAGACCTGGACAAGTTGCTGGGGGGCCTGCAGAAATCGGACCTGATCATCGTTGCGGCCCGGCCCGGCGTGGGCAAAACGTCCCTCTGCCTCTCCATCGCCCGCAACGCGGCCCGGCTGGGCAAGCACGTGGCCATTTTCAGTCTGGAGATGTCCGCCGAGCAGGTGGTGCAGCGGCTGGTCTCCGCCGAGACGGGGATTGATGCCCAGCGGCTTCGGCTGGGACAACTGCGGGAGGAGGAGTGGCCTCTCCTGGTCCAGGCCACCGGGGTGCTCTCCGAACTCCCCATTTTTATTGACGACACGCCCGCCATCTCCGCCCTGCAACTGCGCACCAAAGCGCGGCGCATCCACGCCGAGTACGGCCTGGACCTCATCGTGGTGGACTACCTGCAACTGATGACCAGCGACGTGCGGGTGGAGAACCGGGTGCAGGAGGTCTCCTACATCTCCCGGATGCTCAAAAGTCTGGCGCGGGAACTGGACGTGCCGGTCCTGGCGGTCTCCCAACTCTCCCGCGCGGTGGAGCAGCGGACGGATAAACGGCCAGTGCTGGCCGACCTGCGTGAGAGTGGCTGTCTGACAGGTGATACCCTCGTTCAGTTGGCAGACGGCCGGCGGATGCCCATTGGTCAGTTGGCCCGCGAAGGTCATCCTGTTCAGGTGATGGCTCTGAACGAGCAGACATGGAAACTGGAACCTGTAGAGGCCCGTAAAGCATGGCGGGTAGGGGTAGCGCCCGTATACCGCCTTCGGACCCGGTTGGGCCGGGAAATCCGGGCCACTGCCAACCATCGTTTCCGTACCATAGAGGGATGGAAACGGCTGGACCAGTTAACACCAGGCGAACACATTGCTCTGCCGCGCTCATGGGTGATGTTGGATCGGATAGTGGTGCCAACAATTCGTGAAGAGGAGGCGGCCCTTTTAGGCCATCTCATCGGGGATGGATGTACTCTGGCCAAACATGCGGTGCAGTACACTACCAGCGACCGGAATCTGGCAGAAATCGTCGCTGATCTAACGGTGGAAGTGTTCGGGGATAGCGTCGTTCCCAAGATCAAGCGGGAGCGGGCATGGTGGCAGGTTTATCTGAGCGCGGCGCGTCCGCTGACTCATGGAGTCCGGAACCCGGTCGCGGAGTGGATGGACCGCCTGGGGGTTTGGAATCACCGCTCGTGGGAGAAGCGGGTCCCTGAGGCACTTTTCCGGCAGCCCTCTGGTGTGATTGCCCGGTTCCTTCGTCATCTCTGGGCCACGGATGGGACGATGGGCATTTTCGGGCAGAAGAAACCAAGGGCCGTTATCAGTTATTCCACCAGTAGCCAGGGGCTTGCAATGGACCTTCAACACTTGCTTCTCCGTCTGGGTATCGTTGCCCGGGTGTTGTGCGTTCCCCAGGGAGAGAAGGGGCGGGACATCTGGCAGGTTATTATCACCGGGAAACCCGATGTAGAGCGATTTATGGAATGGGTCGGGGTGCTGGAACCGAAGGTCGGGCAGGCTCAGGCGATTCGGGAATTTTATCGGCAAAGGGGGCACAATACAAATCGGGATATCCTGCCCAGGTCGGTATGGCGGTTGATTGTGGAGCCTGCCCGGCAGGCTTCAGGACTGACCACACGGCAGATGCAATCTATGATGGGCCATCAGTACTGCGGCACTGCTCTCTACAAGACCAATCTGAGCCGCGAGCGCGCGCTACAGGTTGGGCAGATTGTCCAGAGTGAAGAATTGATCCGTCTGAGCCAGAGCGATGTATATTGGGACCAGGTAGCCTCCATAGAATGGGCTGGCGAGGAAGAGGTCTTTGATCTGGAAGTTCCCGGACATCACAACTTTGTGGCGGGAGACATCATTGTCCACAACAGCCTTGAACAGGACGCAGACGTGGTCATGTTCATCTACCGTGAGGAGATGTACAAACCGGAGACGGAGAAGCAGCACATCGCCGACATCATTGTGGCGAAACACCGGCACGGCCCAACCCGAACGATTCAACTGTTCTTCCGCGAGCAACTGGCCCAGTTCCTGGACGCGGAGACCCGTATCCGACCAGTGGAATTTGCGTAATAACGTAAAGCGTGATGCGTGAAACGTGATGCGTGAAGGGGAGTGGGGCATGGTTTCGGAAGTGTCTCCTGCTGCCGGTCTGCGGCGCCGACCGGAGTGGCTGCGGGTGCCTCCCCGGGACGGGCCGGAATATCATCGCCTCAAGCGGCTGATGCGGACCCAGCGCCTGCATACCGT
>Ga0272449_1001813_pt1 | contig 21058 bp, 14 predicted proteins | sample YNPCB0241_FD_198679 | JGI IMG/M metagenome (GOLD analysis project Ga0272449, IMG submission 198679) | Hot spring sediment microbial communities from Yellowstone National Park, WY, United States - YNP-CB-024-1 | ecosystem: Environmental > Aquatic > Thermal springs > Hot (42-90C) > Sediment... | reverse complement strand
AGTGGATTTGCCCGACCCTATCGGCCCCAAAATGCCGTAGATCTCCCCCGGCTCCACATCTAGGGTCACATTCTCGACAGCCACCCGGCGATCGAAGTGCTTGCTGAGGTTCTCGGTGCGAATAACCAGAAAGCGCATGGCAGACCTCCTTTTCCTTCAGCAGGATCGCCGGCGAAAAAACTCCACCGGCTGGTGGGGTTCCAGCCGGTGGAAATAAGATTTCATCACAGATGAAATCGTTTACTTCCTCAGGCTGGAACCTCCTTACGGGATTGCCAGGCTTCGAGCAACTTCTGGTAGGCATCCTCAACCATGGCTGCCCAGGCGAGCATTTCTTCCAGGCGTTGACGAGCGGGATGACCTACTTCTAACCCTTGCAAGCCCTCTTCAGCCATCTCCCGCAGGGCCTGAATGCCCTCCAAGCGCATCTCCAAGGTACGCTCCCAAGCCTCTTCCGAGAAGACGTAGTAATCAGAACGTTCACCGGGGAGTGAGATTCGCTCAATCAAACCCGCCATGAGCAGCGAGCGCAGGTTGGTCGAGATGCTGCTCCGACTGACCTGCAAAACATCGCTCATCTCCTCGGGAGAGACCGGGCGCCGCGCCACCAGGAGTAGCCCCAGAATGCGCCCCCCGATGCGCGGGATGCCATAGTCCTCGAAGTACAATCCCATGTTTTCAATGAACTGGGATAAGGCAACGGTGTCCCCACTAAGAAGGGGAGGACTATCCGAGCCACTATCCGTTTCGTCTGACACCATAAGCCTGCTTCTCCTGAAAAACTCCAAAGGCAATTTTAGGTATGTTCATTTTATATCTTACGGTTATTTCTGTCAATACTGAAATGATTGAAATTAACATAAGTGTTACTCGTATTACAACATCTAGCCGTATTACAAAATTGTAAAGACAAGTTGTGATCCACAATCCCCACCTCAACCCATTACCCCTTCCCTGTGGTTTCGTGATAAAATCTCGGCACATATGCTGCACTTTGGATGCCTGAGGTGATTCGATGACTGAACCCATTTTAGTCGCCGTCGCTTGGCCTTATGCTAATGCCGAGATTCATGTCGGAAACCTAACGGGGTCTTACTTACCCGCAGATATTTTTGCGCGTTATCAACGCATGAAAAGCCGGCGCGTCCTGATGGTTTCGGGCTCGGATGCCCACGGCACCCCCATCACCGTGCGTGCCGATGCGGAGAAAACCTCGCCGCTGGCAGTTTACCAGCGTTATCATGCCACGTTTCTGGAACTCTTTCAGCAGTTGGGATTGACTTACGATTTATTCACCAGCACGCACACCGAAAATCACTTCAACGTCTCGCAAAAGATGTTCCTGGCGCTGCTGAAGAACGGCTATCTTTATCGTGGACGCCAATTGCAGTGGTATTCGGTTACCCAGCAGCGCTTTTTGCCCGACCGTTATGTCGAGGGGACATGCTACATATGTGGCTACCCCAATACCCGCAGCGATCAATGTGATCGCTGTGGCAATGTGCTCGACCCCGAGAAACTGATCAATCCCCGCTCGCGCATTGATGGCTCGGTGCCTGAACTGCGGCAAACCGAACATTACTTCCTCGACCTAGCCAAACTGCAACCCCAGATCACCGAATTTTTGCACGCGCGCGAATCTTACTGGCGTCCTAACGTCCTGCGTCAATCGCTGGGCTTGATCACGACCGAGGGGCTTAAAGGCCGCCCGATCACGCGCGATTTGGACTGGGGTATTCCGGTGCCTGTGGAGGGGATGGAGGGCAAGTGCCTCTACGTGTGGTTTGAGGCGGTCATCGGCTACCTCTCGGCGACCATTGAATGGAGTTATCTGGTTGGCGAGCCGGAGGCATGGCATGCCTGGTGGCACAGTTCGGAGGCGCGCTCGTACTATTTCATCGGCAAAGACAACATTCCCTTCCATGCCATTATTTGGCCGGGGCAACTCATCGGCAGTGGTAAAACCCTGGATGAACTGCTGGGCAGCCGCGACCCCAAGCCTTTTGTGCTGCCTTATGACGTTCCTGCCAATGAGTTCATGAATCTGGAAGGGCAGAAGATTTCCGGCAGCCGCAATTGGGCAGTATGGGGGCGCGATTTCCTCTCACGCTACGATCCCGACCCCCTGCGCTATTATTTGACGGCGAACATGCCTGAATACCGCGATACCGACTGGGACTGGGAAGACTTCGTCAAGCGTAATAACGACGAGTTAGTCGCCACCTGGGGTAACCTGGCCAACCGTGTGCTCTCGTTTGCGTTTAGGCATTGGGAAGGGACGGTGCCGGATCCGGGTGAATTGACGGCCCAGGACCAGGAATTACTGGCCAACGTAGAGAAGGGCTTTGAAACCGTAGGCCAGGAACTGGAAGCGGTGCATCTCCGTGCTGCGTTGAGTGAAGCCATGCGCTTGGCCACCGAGGTCAACCGCTACCTAGAACAAACCGCGCCCTGGCTGAGCATCAAGACGGATAAAGCCGCCGCCGGACGGGCGATCTACACCGCCTTACGCGCGATTGATTCGCTTAAGATCTTATTGGCACCTTTCCTGCCTTTCAGCAGTGAGAAACTGCACCGCTACCTGGGCTACACCGAGCCGCTCTTCGGCACCCAGAGCACCACAACCATCACAGATGGGTTGGGAGAACACACCGTATTGCGCTATCATCCCGAAAGCGGCACAGCGCGCTGGCAGCCCAGCCAACTGCGCCCCGGCCAGCCCCTGCAACCGCCTCAGCCCCTCTTCCGCAAGCTCGACCCCGGCATCGCCGCCGAAGAACGCGCCCGATTGGGGGAGAGGGCGAGTTCTTAATGATAGCCTGCCAGTTCCAGGTCTATCGTGAGTCCACCAGAAAAGTTCGCGCACGCAAACCAGTGTTAGAACTAACCCAAGGAGGGTAAGACGATGTCTAAAGCGCTTGTGAGCGTTCTGTCGTTGATTTTGATCCTTACGACGATCCTTGCATGCCAAGCATCCACCTCCATCCCCGGTAACGTTTCTGCCGCTACCCCTGACCCCCAAAACACAATCCTAGAACTCCCCACGCCAACTTTGACCTTTCTTCCCCTAGTGCGTAACGGGACGCCCAAATTTTTGGGGATCATTATGAAGCACTATTGGTCCAAGGAAAATGTGGAACAATACATGCCCGAAGCAGATGCACTGGCCGGAAAACAGCATACCGCGGTCGGATGGTTCATAGATATTCAAGACCCAGCGTTTTATGAGGATTGGGAAACGGAAAGCGCCCTCAATCGCAACAATTTTTACCGTCAACTCGAACAACTTTGGCAAAAGGGTTACATCTCTCTGGTCAAGATTGGTTCAACCGACACCGCACGTAGCGTTTATGAGGGTAAATACGATGATCGTCTGACCCAAATGGCTAAGATTTACAAACGATGGCTTGATCAGGGCGGTAGCCGCAAGGCCATGCTGGCACCTCTCCAGGAGATGAACGGCGACTGGGTGGCTTACTATGATTATCCTTCTGAACCTGAGAATATCAAACAAAAATTGGAACAGCGGCAAAGAGACTTCAGGCTCGCCTATAACCACATTCAAGATGTCTTCATCAGAAATGGTGTAGACCGCTCGATGGTCTGGTGGGTCTTTGCGCCCAACGGTTTAAGTTCGCCCGATGTGCCTGAGAATGGTTTTGAATACTACTATCCAGGCGATGATCGGGTAGATTTGGTCGGCTTTGCATCCTATAACTACGGATTCTGTCCGGCGACTCTGAGTTCAGTCTGTGCCAATGGCGATTGCGGACGCTGGGAAAATTACGACACGATTTACACCCCATATATCACCCGTATGCAGAAAATGGCGCCCACAAAGCCCATTCTTATCACCGAAACCGGAAGTTCGGCGATGTACACCAAAGAGGATCGGGACAATAACACTTACAATTACGCAAAGAAAGCCGAATGGATGGTTTTGAACTACGGGTATCTGGCGCGTCAACCCATGGTACTGGGAGTGTTTTACTTTGACGTGAATGACTTCGATGGTAAAGCGTGTGATTTAAGCCTCCCTCGCGAGAACTTTGACGGCTATCGGCAGGCAGTGGCGGGTTACCAGTACCTTCCTGCTTCGGTTTTAGATGAGTACATCCCCTAGTAAAGATGGTTGCTCCATTGCAAGAACCATTGGGGGCTTCAAAAGCCCCCAATTAGTTTTAGGCACGCGCCTTACAGAACTGTTAGTAGACAGATGAATACAATCCCCTATAATGGGTGCGAATCTGGGGATGATAAGGAGAAAAGAATTATGACGTTTTTGCCCGATCCATTCCCGAAACCGGATTGGAAGAGACACATAAAGCAGAGTGTAATTGTTATCTTGTTGGTCATCTTGCTCAGTCAACCCTATCTTGCTCATGCCCAACGTAGTTCAGGCACAAAGTTATACTTGCCCGTAGTGCTTAACCGTTGGGGGGACTTCACAACAACGCGCAAATTCCTCGGCATTTACATGCCAGTCTATTGGACTACAGACAATGTAAGACCTAATATGTCTCGGGCCGATGCCTTAGCAGGTAAGAAACACAGCGTCAGTGGTTGGTTCATCTCTCTCCACGATATTGCTTTCACGAATCGCCAAACTGACAACCGCACCAACAACTTCTTCCGCCAACTCGAAGCCCTCTGGCAGGGTGGTTATGTGTCCTTTGTCAATATTATGGCGGCAACACAAGTCTCTAACAATGAAGTCAATGATAACTGCCCATTCAGCCCTACAGCCTACCAGATTGCCAAAGGTGATTGTGACAAGGCCATCCAACGTATGGCCGAATTGTATAAGCAGTGGATTGGTCAAGGTGGGGGACGGGTCGCTTTTATTGCCCCCTTGCCGGAAATGAACGGAGTAAGAAGTGATGGGACACTATGGACTTCCTACGGCGGCGACGCTGCAAACTTCAAGTTAGCCTATCAACGATTTCAGAGTATTTTCAAGCAACAAGGCGTCAAAGACGATCAGATTTGGTGGGTATTTGCGCCCAATGGGTGGAGTGTATCCGGTCACGAGTTTGAGAATTACTACCCCCGTGAAAGCATTGTGGATGCCATTGGCTTCAGTTCGTACAATTTTGGATATTGCTGGATAGCCGACCCTTGGCAACGCTGGGAAAATTACACTACTCTTTATGAGCCTTATATCGCGCGGATATATGCCATGGCCCCTAATAAGCCCATCATTATTGCCCAAACCGGAACCACGGCAGAGAAATCCTACCCAGGGGAAAACAACACCCAAGCCAAAAACGAATGGTTAGAAACCAACTACCAATGGCTGGCGACACAACCTCAGGTTCTGGGCGTCATGTATTACGACTACGATCAATCCGCGTGGGAATGTAACTGGCGCGTTCTTCAGGATGACACGACTTATAAACCGGGCTATCAAGCCGGTGCTTCGGCAACAGCCTTTCAAACTTTAACGGCTCAAGATTTACGCAGTATCATCCCGTAACTCTTAGAGCCGTAGATCAACAAGCACAGATCTGTAACTCGATTTATAATTAGCCCTTGCAAACTTTAGAAGCAAGGACAATGAAACTGTATGTCTCTTGAGAAGATAAAAGGTGTTTTGAGCCAAAAACTAAGAGCAGGCTGGGCTTTAGCACGGCATGTAACCCCAGAACCGGTCAAGAAGATCATTCGCAAGATCATCAACTTGACCGAGAGAAAAATTATCGCTGAACATCAGGCTCACCTTAAAGTCATCCTGGAACAGGAATCCCAAACATCAAGTCGCCCAATCATCGTCTTCCCCCCCAGCCTGGATTGGCAAGTTCAACTGTTTCAACGTCCCCAACAGTTAGCGCTTGCATTAGCCCGCCAAGGAGCGCTGGTGTTTTACTTGCAACCTCATCCTGACCGGCACCAACCCCCTTTTCAAATGGTTGCGCAGGGGCTATATCTGTGCAATGTCCATGTACGCGTATTTGAGATTCTTGAACAACCTTTTATTTACCTTCTGACCTGGAATAGCGACTATGCGCGGGCATTTCGAAACCCGAGAATTATCTATGACTTTGTAGATGAGATTGATGTTTTTTACGGCGATCGAAAGAAGATAGCCGAGGGACATCGTTTTCTGCTTAAAAATGCTCGAGTTGTTCTGGCCACTGCCAAGCCTCTAGTGGATCAGGTACTTTCGATTCGTCCAGATGTGATTTACTGCCCGAACGGCGTTGTATATGAGCATTTTGATCGGAGCGAAGAACACCTTACGCCCCCAGAGGACATCAGTCATCTGATGACCGAAGGCAAACCCATCATTGGATATTACGGTGCCCTGGCACGCTGGTTTGATTACGGCTTGGTAAAAGAAGTAGCCAGGTTGCGCCCGGAATATATGCTCGTGCTGATCGGTCCGGACTATGATGGCACCCTTCAGTCGGCAGGTTTGGAAGAATGCCCGAACATCCACTGGTTAGGGGTTAAACCTTACGAAGAGCTCCCGCGCTACCTTGCTTGCTTTGATGTAGCCACAATCCCTTTTGTAGTAAATGACATCACCCATGCGGTATCTCCACTCAAATTATTTGAATATATGGCAGGTGGAAAACCCATTGTCATCACACCTATGCAAGAGAGCATGGGTTACCCCGGTGTACTCGTTGGGGATACACCACAAAGGTTTGCCGAGCAACTCGACCGGGCATTGGAATTAAAGCATCAACCAGAGTATATTCAGTTGCTCAAACAAATCGCCCATCAAAATACCTGGGATGCCCGCGCCAAGGTCATTCTCAACGCCCTCTCTTAATCCCTCTGGCTTCGAACGAGGAAAGATTTAATCGTCTCTTTGATTCGAAGCCAAAAGGACCCCCGGTTAACCACCTTCAACCGCCCAAAGAGGGGAAGTAACAATTGCCGCAACCAGAGATAAAACCAATAAGAGGGGGGCTTGGGTTCAATCAATTGAGCATAGTCCTTATAAAGAGAGTTGAAGCGTTTCTCAAGGCTGACCAGTTGAGCCTCGGTAATCCGAGCATAAGCACGTGCCTGTAAATATTCCACAGTGGATTGAGCCAAACGCTGGATATCTCTTTGATCCCCAAGATCATCAGAAGAACCAAGACGCGATTTTCTATGCTCAATAACCCTCTTCAACTCATTCTCAATCACATTTCCCATACGATCAAGGGTAAATTTATTCAATATGCGCTGCCGTCCATAATGACCCATGCTGGCCCTAAGTTGAGGGTTGCGAATAAGGTCCTCCATTGCATCGGCAAACGCTGTTACAGGTGCATCGTCGAGTGGAATCAACACCCCACATTCCGGCGTCACGAGTTCCGATTGTCCACCCACTCGAGATGCAACCACAGGTAAGCCGCAGGCCATGGCTTCATAAATGGCTTGTGAGATACCTTCGTTTTGGGATGGAAGAAAGAAGATATCTGCAGCAACCATCAAGCCTGGCATCTGATTCGTCGGCACCTCGCCTAGCAGGCGTACCCGATCTCGCACCTCGTTTTCTATTAACGCGGCTTCTAACTCGCCTTTGAGCGAACCCTCGCCCGCCACCCAAGCCCGAAACGTTAATCCCCGCCGAGCCAGTTCACCCAAAATCTTGGCTAAAAGCAAAGGTTGCTTCTGGGTTTCCAGACGGGCTGTGTAAAGTATTACCACATCCTCCGGTCCAACCCCTAATTGCGCGCGAACCCTTGATCGCAGATCCGGATCAGGTTTCCAGATCTCCGGATCCACGCCAATATAGGCAACCTTCAACTGGCCGGGATTTGCTCCCTCTGCAATCATCCATCGGCGCACCTGTTCGCACGAGGTCACGGAAACATCGAGGCAATCCTGGTAAAGCAGGGATAAACGGGGAAAACCACCCTGCATCCAGTCCGGTGTCACAAAGTGAAGATAATCCACCATTAAGAGATGAGGAAAGAGGCTATGCAGAATCGGGAGCAAACGATACCCCTCGTGGCTTCCTTGTAACATTAGAACATCAAATTGACGGGACTCGATAAGATAGCCAAAAAAGCGCGGGTAGTCTTTGATCGGCAAAAAATTGGGTAGGATGAAAAGATCCTCACAACGCTGCGCGAACTCGTGCCACCAGACGTGCTCAGCCCTGGCTGTAGCAACGACCGTGATCTGCCATCCTCGCCGCTGCAACTGGTCTATCAGATTCAACGCAAACCTTTCTGCCCCTCCCATGACCAACCAGGGCATTAAAAATAACAGGCGTGGCTGGGATTTCGATAAATGGTTGACGTGAGGATAGTTTAAGGAAACCGGGGTTAGATCAAGGTCATAATGATCAAGGGAAGGGTTAGGAAACCCACCCGCATAGAGATGAGGATAGCGCTCTTGAAAGCGGGCCCTAAATTCCTCAATCCGGCTCTCGGCAAGGTTTGCCCAGCGGTCGGTATGATCGTCACGAACTCGATACCAGGCCAGGTATTCAGGGATGGTTGCCCCCCAATAGCCTTGCGCTGCACACCGCATCCAGAACTCCCAATCCTCAAGTCCTCCCCGTATGCTCTCGTCAAATCCCCCTACGGATTGCCACACCGATTTGCGGATCATGCAGAGCATAGAAACCCGATTGCGCTCGGCATTAAGAGCGCCTTCGTGAAACCCACCGGTCCAGAGGTAATTCTTTGCCCCAAAGGCCACGTGATACGAAGCGACAAAGGCAAACTGCGGATGAGTCTCGAGAAACCACCACCATTTTTCAGCCGCAGTAGGTTCCAGTAGATCATCACTATCCACCAACAGAACATATTCGCATTGTGCATGGCTCAAGCCGGTGTTCCGAGCGGCGCTCAAGCCACGGTTTTGGGGATGATCAATCGCCCGAATACGAGGATCAATATCCCGATATTTTGCCAGAACCTCCAGCGCTTGCCGGTCGGTTGAACCATCATTGACGATAATCCATTCCCATTGCTGCAGCGACTGCCCTAGGATACTTTGAGCGGTTTGGTGAAAGATTTCATCTGTATTGTAAAACGGAGTAACAATGCTAATTGTTGGTTTGACATCTGGCGTTTTCAGAGAAAAGCCAGAAGCTTTTCGTGAAAATTGTGAGAAGATTGGACTAAAATTTGTATATTTAGTCATCTTATATTTACAGTCCAGAGATGAAAATTAAGTTCGGGATTGCTTTGCAATCGCTGGGGAAGAGAACAACAAAGGCAAACAAATTAACGCAACGAGATATACGGCATAATGATAACGGAAATTTGGTGCTGCAAGAATTAAAGTAAAGGTAATAGATTGAATGATTATTGGAACACTAATCGCAAGGAAACGAAAATCTTGATTGCGTAAGGTTAAAATGCCAGCGATCAATAAGTTTACGTAAAGGAAGAGTGCAGGTCTCCAAAAAAACCAATTTAGATTTGGATTTTGAGAAGTCTCCATAACCCATCGCGCGATCCAATTTCGTAGAACCGGGATCTTTGAGTCATGGTGTATGCCAAATGGATTGGGATCCACAAGCGCCACTACATGAGAAGCATTTCTTACCTCTCCATAGGGATCCCAAATGATCCATTCCATGGATCGTTCACAGCGAAAATAAAAAAGCAAAATCCGAGGAATGCGCCGGATAAAATTTTCCAACAATTCGGAGCTCAAGGGTGAAGGGTTAAGGTCCGTCTGACGCCATGTGGGACTTATGTTTTTCCAAATGTCGCAACTCCAAGTCGAGGAGAAAGGTGTTAGCGAATCTAATACCTTGGCGGTTACACTATCTGGTCGTACGTGGATTGCCATCGACCACAACGATAACGAAGCTTGGGCGAGATCATCGGATCGCTGTACCCCAACCCATTTATAAATAGGCCCTCGGATGCCAAGATACAAAATACCGAATATGGTAACGGACACCAACCATTTACGCCACTTCCCTAAGTATAGAGATAGAAGCATCACGGATGTTCCTATGGCAACCGGTAATCCATCGTGCCTTAATAAAGCCACCATTGCCAGAGTAAAGCCTGTAACAATTCCGGAAAATGTGGAGTCCAACCATTTGCCCTTTGTAAAAACCGTCTTTGCGACAATTAATGTCAACCCAAGAACCGCTATACTGTAAGGAATATCTTTCCACAACGTATTAACCATTGTCCCATTTACCGGACTAAGCGAAAACCCTAAAACTGTCAAACCAATCAGCCACGACGGCAAACCAAGTTGCCTAAAAAAGGCCAACCATTCACCGGTTACTAGGGCTAACGCTAGTATTTGAGCCACGGCAACGGAAACCGGTGTGAGTGAAATCCGTGTGACCAACCATATTAGAAAAGTGTGGAATGCAGGATGATGATCATTATAAACACCCGTTAATACCTGTTCCCATTGCACCAAGGAATCGGCGCTCATCATACCCGGATAAAAGGCCAGCAAATATACCCCCCAAACTACGATCATGAAGACGATGTATAAAAAAACATTTGCTTTACTAGGATGATTGGGCTTTGGTGGCAAGGAAAATTTTTCTGCTACCCAAACACTAAATAGTAACAAAAGGATACCTATTGCAAACCCGTTGACTAATCGAGAGGTTATCCTAACCCCTATAGGTGGAATAAAGGTATTCATTTCAATCGGAGGAGAAGGTAAAGGAATGTTGATCGCAAGCCAACATCCTATAAGCAGATACCACCCCACCGCAATGTTCCTAAACGCAGGGCTATATGCCTGCAATTTCATTCCCAAGAAACCGATTGCGAACCTATACCCCCAATACGTGATCATCAAAACAATAGCCAAGAACACAATTCCAGCAACAATATGCTGTAGTAGGGTTTGCTTTGGGATCCATAACCACAGCGACACTCCAAAGGCAATGCCTAACAGTATTGTCGCTATCTGACCTGGGTCAGCGAAATGATTAGAAGACCTTGTAGTCGACTCGCGCATCGGTTTTTCTACACTAACATTTGACTCGAATGGTTACAACCGACAACATAACAATTATTTGTCACCCACGAAAATCCTTTTGAACAAGCACTTAAATTTCTCGATAATAGGAAATTTCTCACGCAACCATTGATAAGGAGGTAAAAATAACGCACGCAAGCCAAAGTACAGGTAAACCCGCGCTGGCGCAGATGGCATCCCTACCGCTTGCCTTGCTTGAATTTCTGGAGATAAGAACCCCACCATAGGATACCATTGAGTCGGATTGTCGTACAAATAACCCGGACCATTACTTGAAAGCAGTGCCACAACCTCATCAGCAAACTCACGATAAAACGAAGCATGCTTTTGTGTCAGCCACTCATAACTCACAACCCGCGTTTCGAGTGAGGCTTGGTGATACATAGACGCACCCCGAACACGATACTTAAAATAAGGCTCGGGGATCGCCACTCCGCGACACCCATTCTCCAAAAGGCTCAACATGCTATCGTAATCCTCAAACCCATATTTAAATTGTGGATCATTCAACCCAAAACGCAAAAAATCGGCCCGGCGATAAATCAATGCACTGGTGTTAATTGGATTATGAATCAAAACGTAAGGCGGCTCAGGATTCCACGTTGGCCAATATCCTTCGGCCTCTCCCCAATACTCTGCCCAACAACCCACAAAACTCACGTTGTCATAGCATTTCAAAATATCTATCGCTCTATGATAGTAGGTCACATCAACACAATCATCGGCATCCAAGAAAGCCAGAAACTCGCCTTTTGCCTCCCGTGCTCCGGTATTACGGGCCATGGCTAATCCCTGATTGTGCGTTCGCACTAAGCGGAAAGGATAACGCTGTCTCAGCTCTTCTAACTTCTGAATGCTAGCCGGATCATAACTCCCATCATCCACCACAATGATCTCATGGGAGATGCCACTAAGCCCCTCTAAGGACCTAAGAGTATCTTCGATATAGTCTCCCAAATTGAAAAATGGAATCACAATACTTAGCAAATCTTTCTCTTCTTCACTCTCTTCCTCAGCGCCCCTCTTGGAAGATGGTATTTCACGCAGAAAAGGAAAATGCCGTTTTGCACGACAATGCGTTACCCGCTCTATTATCTCTTCTAACACAGCCTCTTTTTCCGGCGCCACCACATCATAACCACTTATTTTGGTCACCTTATGACGAGCGGCTTCGGCCATATTCTGCCATTCCACATCGCTCAGATTGATTAATGCCTGGACCTTAGTTTCTAAATCTCCGGGCCGGGAATGCGAAAATACAAACCCATTTATACCATCATCCACAATCTCAGCATGCCCGCCACTCGAAGAAACGATGACCGGGCAACCCAACGCCATGGCCTCCAGAACAGCGTAAGGGAAATTCTCAAAGCGCGAAGGTAAGATCATTGCCCGTACTTCATTTAGCGTCTCGAGCACCATGGCAGGCGGTTGCTTTCCACGCCATTGGAGTAGGCCATCTCGGATAAAATGCCCATAATGCTGGGCAATAAATTCGCTCATCCAACGCTGGCGCAGACCATCATACCAATCATCTCCCATAAGGATAAGCGGTTCCTCAAGTCCACCCTTCCATAAGCGCGCAAACGCAGTGAGGAGTTCCTCAATCCCTTTACGTCGCTCGAGTTTCGCGGTAAAGAGAAATCCTCGTCGCGTTCCCGTTATTACTTCATCATTCTGTTGGACCTGAAAAGGATTGGGAACGATCCAGGAGCAATCCGCGATTTGTGGTAAACCTTCCAACACAGCCTTTTGCAAATAGGCGCTCGGAAAAGCAACCCCATCTGCTGCCAATAATGAAAAGCGCTCCATTTCCCCCACCCACCAATCGGGGAAGCGATACTGCGAAACTTCATCGTAACGGCGGCAAAGGTAAAGAGGAGTGTGTGCCGTGATCGCGATTGGTAACGTACCCAGTTCATCTTCCCTCAGCCAGCGACGCAACAGCGTAAAGTATGGGAATCCAAGATACTCTTGCGATTCCAAGATATCCGGTGCACCCTCTTGACGGATAAAAGCCTTCAATACTAGTGCCGCATCATAAGACCACCGTACCCACGGGCCCAATGCCTGGCTTTGCGGACTTTGCCCGGCACCAAAGCGCACTACACGCAAATGCTCATCAAATTCTTCCACATGCCAGGCAGAGGCAAGATCCTCCGCCAAGGTAAAAACAGTGACCCAATGCCCCCTTTGGCTCAACATGCGCGCCGTGTGATATGCATAGGTGGCGATTCCTCCACCAAATTGCGGCGGAAATTCGGTCGTGAGGAGCCAGAGATTCATCTCGTAACCCAAGAGCAAACACCGACATTATTCATAAAACAAAGAGATGGTCAATTTACCGATAAAACTTTTTTTACCTTCTCTTTCACATCATCCAACCATGGAAATACTTCCCGTAGTTTCTGATAATAGTCTAACAACAGTGCTCTCATTCCAAAGTAGAAAAAGGCAGAAGATCTTAAAGGCGGAACTGTCCAAAATGCTTGTTGTAACGAATATTTAAAGGCGGAACTGTCCAAAATGCTTGTTGTAACGAATATTTAAGGTGGCCATTCTCTGTACGTAGATTGCTTAATTCTCTCCAAAGTGTCAGCGATTCTTGTTGGTATTGAATTATCTCTAAGGCATTTTGTAAGAGAACCGCGGTAAAATCCTTCACATCGGGTACTTGACCTCTGTTTGCATTTCTCATGATATCTTCAAAGATCTGAATAACAGCTCCTCTCATGTGTTCAATGTCAAAATAATTTTCTATTTGTCTTCTTGAGGATAACTTCATGATTCCAAGTCTATCCCTATCTTTCGAAATAGAGCTTATGACTTGAACATAAGCTTCTATTTCCCCTTCCTTGGTTGTAAAGTTTGACCTCTCTATCAAAATTCCACAATCAGGCGTCACTAGTTCTGCAGTGCCCCCAACATTAGCCCCTACTGGTACCAAACCCATAGCCATTCCCTCATAAAAAACGAGCGGAATACCTTCCTGCACCGATGGCAAGAAGATAATATCGCCAACATTAAGCCACTCTCTGACCTTCTCTGGCTCAAGCGCCCCTAGCAAAACGATCTTTTGCTCTAAGCCGTGATCCACCACTAGATCACGAAGCCAATTAAACAAAGGGCCATCCCCGATTACCACTGCCCTCAATGAGTCGTCTAACTGGCATAATCTTTCAATCGTATAGAAGAATACATCGGGTTGCTTTCCTTCGACGAGTCTTGCATTATATATGATTACGATATCATCCTCAGACACTCCCAGTTTTTTCCGAAGGTTGCGCCTCAGATCCGGATTCGGATTCCAAATTTCAAGATCAATCCCCCAATGAACGACTCGTATCTTTTCTGGTAAGGCGCCATTTTGCTTCATCCAATCTCGAATTTGATTGGATATTACAACATTGGCACTAAAAAAGTTCTGATATAACACAGACAATCTTGGGTAGCCACCACTGAACCAATCTGGTGTAACCGTATGGGTTAGGTCGATAAGTGGCAATTCCGGAAACGTGTGCTTAAGATACGGAACGAGAAGATAACCAAAGTGACTGTTCTGAATCATTACTAGGTCAAAATTCCTAGAGCGGATCAGGTAACTTATAAAACTTGGATAATATTGAATTTCAAGGAAGTTCGGTAGAATGAATATATCGCTTGTTAATTTGCTAAATTGGGAATAAAATGTATTATCAGATGCCAAAGTAGTAACAATTGAAACCTCCCACCCCTCATTTACTAAAATAGATACAAGGTCGTAGTTATAACGATCTGCACCGCCCACTACTAGGTAGGGCAAAATCATAAGTAAGCGTTTCTTTCTCTTTACAAGATGATTGCTTACGATTCCGCTTAGGTCAGGAATCGGTTGATAATGCTGACGCTGTGAAGATGAGACTGAAGGGAATTTTCCATTCCATAATTCCGGATACTTTTTTTTGAAACCATCTTTCAACGACTTCAAATTTTCTTCTCGGAAATTAAGCCATCGGTCTGAATGATCCTCCCTAGTTCGATACCATTTGAAATATTCAGGTATAGTATATCCCCAGTATCCCTTAGAGGCACATTTTAACCAGAAATCCCAATCCTCTCCACCGTGACGTATTGAGGAATCAAACCCCCCTACTTCAACTAAAATCTCGCGGCGAATAAGAGCGGTATAGTCAATAAAGTTCTCCTCCCGATTCTGCTCTCCATCATGAAAGCCTCTTGCCCATAAATACTGTTTTGCTCCAAAGCCTATCGAAAAAGAGTTTACAAAGTAGAACTGTGGATGTGTAACCAAAAACCAGTAAAAAACCTCAAGGGTCGTCGGTTCGATGAGATCGTCCGCATCAACATAAATTACATAATCAGAACTTGCCTCTTTATAGCCTGTGTTTCTTGCGGCACTAGGCCCCAAGTTGTTTGGATGATCCACCACACGAATCCTTGGATCTATATGACGGTATTCCTCCAAGATGTTAAGTGAAACCCAATCATTTGATCCATCATTTACAATAATCCATTCCCACTGCTGAAGGGATTGATTGAAGATGGCGCGGACAGTATCACGGAAAACTTCGCCAGGATTAAAATAGGGGGTCACAATAGTAAGGACCGGTTTTTCATTTTTATTTACAGGCAAATAATCAAACATGGGTCGTCGTGCTGATGCAGGTGTATTTGTATAATCTGGGCATTTGGGATCTATCATAGTTAATCCCCTATCAGGTAGTATTAACTTTGTTAGCATCAAATAAATGAGCAAAAAAGTTTTAGATCAATGTTTCTTAATTTTTTCTCCAAAAGGCGTAAACTCTAGAGCTTAAACGCCTAAAAAAACCTTTGAGAGACCGATCACTCATGTCAGCGACTATACTTTCCAAACGCTTCACTTCGTCGCTCAAAGTATGATACTGACCTTTTAGCCACTTGTTGGCTTCAAGTGTGTCAACCATAATCTCATGGGTTCGTTTAATCAGATCCTCAAGGTTGTCTAATAGCCCATCACCATGAATGTTTTCTAATGCAACCGCACAACGTTTCGCAGAGTCTCTATCCGCTGTACCTAGATGATAAATCATATAATCACGCCAAACCGCTTCGTCAATCTGAGGATGTTCGAGAATGTACTCTAACGTTTCTCTAAGTTCATTTTTGGATTTTGCTTCATATACCACACCCTTATAACCGCCTTGAAAAGTAAGAAACCTTTCATTGTGGGGATTATAATAAATCACCTTCCGACCCGCAGCCACTACTTCATAGATCAGTGTACTGAAGCGACTAATCAACAAAGTAGATCGCATTATTTGCTGCGCTGTTGTAAAAGCGTTTGATAAGATGACTGGAAAGTCCGCTTTAATATTATTAATGTTGTTCTGGCGTGGATGGGCTGAAATAAAATATTCCACACCGGTATCTTGGAGCACACTTAGCACGTCATTTAACCATATATCACGATACTGTGCTTCAACCCCGTATGTGAAATTTAGATTGACCATAATATTAGGCAAATCAGGTAATGGAAATCTATAATACTTATCAAATTTTGGATTACCCGTGATAATACCATGCGGATGGGGAAAATATTCAAATGTTTTCTTTCCCAACGCGAATAGATAATCCGCATTGAGTAATCGTTTAATTTTATCGGGGAAAAAAATGGCACCCTCTTGAATACATATACTGGGTATTTTTGCAATTTTTGCTTCAACAAGAATAAGAAGTTCCTCTGGACTCCAATCATTGCCCAAGACTATTTTTGCTGGCCTAATCTCTTCAAGAAGGCCTGGGCGATACTCATAGTAGGAATAACCTTGGGAACTAAGACTTTCTGGCGCTCCTTCTCGACGTGAGGGTATAACCATAAATGAAACATCACGAAGTAATTGCGCAATGGGAATCATCCATTCCACATGCGAGTCATTGGATGGAACAAACAAGCAATTTACTCGCCCAGAGATCATAATTTCTGCTCGACTTTCATATACTCTTCGTACTTATTTACAACCCTAACAACATCCCCCATCACCATTATCCGTCCGTGATCCAGCCAAGCCGCCCGATCACACATCTTCTCAACGTTACGCATACTATGCGAAACCAGCAAGATGGTCGCTCCCGCCTCGCGGAATTCGCGAATGCGGGCCGCGCTCTTCTCCTGGAAGGCGATATCCCCTACACTGAGCACTTCATCCACGATCAAGATATCCGGCATGATCGCGGTAGCCACGGCAAAGCCGAGGCGCGCCACCATACCTGATGAGTAGGTGCGCAAAGGGGCATCAATGAAGTCCCACATCTCGGCGAAGTCTACAATCCACTCGAAATGCTCTTCAATCTGGCGGCGGGTGTAACCGAGCAGGGCCCCGTTGAGAAACACGTTCTCGCGCCCGGTCAGTTCGGGGTGGAAGCCGGCTCCCATCGCCAGCAGAGGCGCTACCCGCCCTTTGACCCACACCCGCCCTGAGGTTGGGCGCATTACCCGCGCCACCAGGCGCAACAGCGTCGTCTTCCCCGCACCGTTGGGGCCGATCAGCCCAAACACCTCCCCCTTGCGTACCTCCAGGCTGACATGGTCCAAAGCCAGCAAATCCTGGAACTGCAAACGCCCTTGCAAGCGGCGGATGGCAAATTCCTTAAAGGTGCGAATGCGTTCGCGTGGCACGCGGTAGCGCACCGTGACATCTTCCAGAACGACCACCGGCTCTCTTACCGCAACCTCAGCGGCTAATGTCGCCGTTTCAGGTTCAGGTACGATAGGCAAATTCATCGGCTTTCCCCGTGAAGAAGAACCAACCCAATAAAAATGTGCCAACCGCGAGCCCACCCGAAACCAGCCAAGTAGCAGGTGAGGGAAGAATCCCATAAAACACCAGCATGCGGAACGAATCCACCAAATGCACCATGGGATTTAAGCGCACCCAAACACGCACGGTTTCGGGCAGAATATCCAAGGGATAAATGATCGGCGTAAGATACATCCAGGCCATGAGCAGGATGGCATACATCTCCACCACATCAATAAAATAAATTCCAATCGTTGAAATCAACAGCCCAATACCCAAGGTGAACAGAGCCAGGAACAGCATTGGCAAAGGGGCGAGCAATAACGTCGGATGAGGGGGAACGCCCATCACCGCCATTACCACAAGCAGCGGCACCATCGAAAGCACCAGGTTAATCAACCCGGTGCCGATGGCCGAGATGGCAAACACCGAACGCGGAACGTAGATGCGGGTGAACAAATCCCCTCCCCACACCAGGCTGTTGATCGCCGCCGTGCTGGCCTGGGCAAAGAAGTTCCAGGCGATCAAACCACTCAGCACAAAGCCAGGATAGTTTACCATGGCCACCCGAAAAACCTGGGAGAAGACAATGCTGAGGATGATCATCATCCCGAGTGGATTGAGCATCGTCCAAGCCACACCCAATACCGAACGCTTATACCGCGCCGTTATATCGCGCCGCACCAGGAACACGATCAGGTCGCGGTAACGCCAAGCTTGCCGCGCCTCTTCCAGGGCGGCCGGGGTTTTAGCACTGGAGTCGTAAACAACCGTTGTACTTGCAGTATTTACAGACATGCTTCTTATTCTAATGAGCAACCTATATTACGTCAATGCGCCGTTGTTTCAACGATCACCTTCTCTAACTCCCCCTTCTGAACTAGGAAAGCACCAGCAAACGTCGGTAAACCGCCCAGGTTTGGTGGTTAATTCGGTCGTCGGTAAACCGCTCCAAGACCCTCGCCCGCCCGGCCTGACCTAACCTTAACCGCAATTCTGAGTCGCACAGCAACTGCTCAATGGCCTCAGCCAAGGCCTGAGGATCATTGGGCGGAACCAACAAACCGTTCTCCCCATCTATGACCACATCGCGGCATCCGGGCACATCGGTCGTCACAACCGGGCGCGCACACGCACCGGCTTCCAGCAACGCCGTCGGAATCCCCTCGCCAAGGGAAGGTAAAACCACAATGTGCGATTGATGATACACCTTGACCATGTCCGCCTGCCAGCCCCACCATTCTACCAGACCCTCGGCTTCCCAAGCCCGCACCTGCGCCTCGGTGATCGAACCAGGGTTACCGGGATCCGGCTCACCCGCCAGAACGAAGCGCACCGGGTAACGCCCTCTCAATTGGCGCGCGGCTTCAACCACAACGTCCACCCCTTTTTCACGCAACAGACGAGCCGGAAAGAGCACCACAATCTCCGGTGTCGAGGGCTCCGGCGTGGGAACAAAGTGTTCTGCATCTACCCCCACCCCCTCAATCACGGTAGTTTGTTCGGGGTGCACAAGTCGATGCAAGATAAAAAATTGGCGGTTGCTCTCGTTTTCGAAAATTGTAAAGACCCGATTGCCTTGAAGCAAAATACGATAGGCCAGCATGGCCGCTCCGCGTAATATGCACGTCATGGGTGATTCGTGAAGAAACAGGTAACCCAGGCCGGTGATGGCATTGACAATTGCTGGAACGCCCACCCAACGCGCTGCCATGGATCCGTAGAGCACGGGCTTAATCGTAAAATGATGTACTAAATCCGGCTTTTCGAAGTGATAAATCTCACGCAAGCGCAGTAACGCTCTAGACTCGGCCACCCAAGACACAGATCGCCTCTCCACGGGCCACTCTACCCATGGAAAACCGGCTGCCCTGATACTTTCAACATAGCGGCCCGAAGGCGAAACCATCACGACATCCACGCCTTGATGGCGCAGGAATTTCGCTAATGAGAGACGAAAATTGTACAGATACCAATCTGTATTAGCAACTAGTAGGATTTTTGTCACCTTCCCCCTCGTTTCATCGCGCTTCGAAAAATAACCCTTTCATAGAGACTTAACAAGCGGTCAGCCATGATCTTCCACGCGAATTTCTGCTCATAAACCCGACGCCCATTTTGCCCCAATCTCAAACGCAACTGTGGGTCACCGACCAAGGTGCATAGGGCTTGTTCTAACGCCGGTACAGAACCATAATCAACGACCAAGCCACAATCAGCCTGAGTGATAATATTATCCATATTGGTCCCCCTTGCAACAATGATGGGCTTTCCCAACATCATGGCTTCAAAGACTTTATTCGGACTGGAATAGCGATGGTTAGGGATCGAGGGGTCATACGTTGCTAGAAGCACATCCGCTGCTGCCGATAAAGTCAAAGCACGGTGATAATCAACCCTGCCGTGCCAGGTTACATTGGACATTTCGCGGATCCTTTCAAGAATTGCTTGCTCGTCCCCTCCAAAGCCGGCTAAGTCAAGATGCCAATCAGTATGTTTTTCTAAGACATCCAACAATTCAAAAAGCCCTCGCTCCGCCTGGAGCAATCCAACATAAGCGAGATGTAATACCTTGCGATCAGCACCTAAAATTTTATCGGGGGTCAGGTTCACATCTTCGGGGGAGTTGTAGACAATCTCCACCTCTCGTGGCGACGCGCCTAAGATCTGAGCACGACGTGCCTCATCGGCCAAAATGACCGCATCCGCTCTCCCAATGACCCATAAATCCACCTTACGGATAATCTGCTTTATCCAACCAGGGGTCTTGCGCAAATGATCGGCATAGAAATCGAAAATATCATAGATGACTGTCTTGCGCCAAAGGAATTTCATCAATAAGGCTGGCAGCACCGTGTCGAAATCACACGCATGTATAAGATCATAAGCATGACGATGGCGAATTAGCCAAATAACCAACCCAATTTGCCAACGCATAAGTTGAGGTAAATTACCTAATCCGCTCCCAAAGCGTGCCCGAATGCGTAAGCGCTTAACCGTGAAACCATCCCTCTCTTCTTGCTTTGGCAAAGACGCTGTGCGATCCCATCCCAAAACAAGCACTTCGTATCCTGCTTGACAAAGGGTTCGCGCCGTTTTTTCCACCCGTGGATCAGGCGCAATTGGATTTGAGCGACAGATAAGAACTCGCATCACAACCTTTTCACCTCGAAGGCCTTCTAATTATACTCAGGCTTGCCTTCTTGGCTTTCACTAATGGTAATCACAACTCTCACATTTTCATGGTAACATATACCATAATCCCCTTTCGCGAGGGCAGCAACATGGCGCACGTGCAATCTTCCCCGTATCCTTATGATTTCATCGGGCAAATCCTGATCACGCAAGAGCAAATC
>Ga0272449_1001805_pt1 | contig 21142 bp, 18 predicted proteins | sample YNPCB0241_FD_198679 | JGI IMG/M metagenome (GOLD analysis project Ga0272449, IMG submission 198679) | Hot spring sediment microbial communities from Yellowstone National Park, WY, United States - YNP-CB-024-1 | ecosystem: Environmental > Aquatic > Thermal springs > Hot (42-90C) > Sediment... | reverse complement strand
CATATCTAAAAGAACTGTTTCTATTTGATTAAAAATTATCATCTTCTTGCTCCCTATACCATGACATCTCTATAAAAAATCTTGTCTTCTCATAAATACCTCTTAAGATATTGCTTAAGTCAAAAAACAATTCTTCATAAAATTCCGGATCCTTTAATTCTTCCCCACCAATTATGTATGAGTAAATAATCTCGTATTCTTCTCCATTCATCATATCTTTTCTAAAAAATTCCTTTTTTATTAAAACAGGATCAAGATCTGGATTATCATTGACTATTTCTTCAAAAAGATCTGAAACATTATTATATCCTTCCAAAAAGGGAAGATGGATTGTTACATCTATCTCAACTATATCTGTAAAATCCTCTTCCTCATCAACTTCTTCGTCATCAAAAGTAAGTGAGAAACTTGTCTGCTCCGCATCGTAAGAGAATGTTATTGTAGCTGAAAGTGGATAGGGTGGCTTAAGTTCAGGTAATGTCATTGATAATCTACTCTCTTTATTTAATGAATACTGTTCAACCAATGTAGACATTTCATATACATCGAGATAATTCTTTGCTGCATCCATTAATCTCATCTGTAATTCTTCGAATCTTAACACAGTTTTCCTCCTTTTACTTGCCTTTAATCTATACAACATTATACCATATAACGATAATATTCTCTAATAAGGAGGAATTACTATGAAATCTGGATATTTTATCACAGGAACCGATACAGGGGTTGGTAAAACCATTGTAAGCGCTGCAATCTTGAGAACTTTTATCAAGAAGGGATTAAAAGTTGGAGCAATGAAACCAATTGAGACAGGATGTTTAAATAAAGACGGGGTTTTACTTCCCTCTGATGGAATGTTTTTAAGAGATATGGCTGAAATGAATGATTCTCTTGAGATTGTTACTCCTGTAAAATTTGAAAACCCAGTTAGTCCTCTTGTTGCATCAAGACTTGAAGATATGGAGATTGACCTTGAAAGAATATTCAAAGCCTTTGAAAATCTTAAGAAAAAATATGACTATCTAATAGTTGAAGGTGTGGGTGGATTAATGGTGCCAATACTTAAAGAGCAAAAAAAGAAAGCTAAAAAGGTATATTTTGTAAGAAATTTGATAAAAGATATGGAATTAGAGGTCATTATTGTTACTCGTCCAACTCTTGGCACAATAAACCATACATTGCTTACAGTTGAGGCTTTAAAAAGCAAAAAAATTCCTATAAAAGGATTTATTATAAATTATTCAACTACAGTCAAAAATGATATTTCAGAAAAAACCAATCCCGATATTCTCAATGAGTTATTAGATATACCCTTTTTAGGTATACTGCCCTATTTAAATGAGTTGACCAAAGATAAAATTGGTGAGACTGCTTTGCAAAATTTGCACATTGAAAATTTAATTGGATGAATTCTGCTTTATTTTTTTAAATTGCTGTTTGATAAAAAGTTTTCTTTTGCAAATACAGATGATACTCTTTTCTGTTACCCCTTCACTTCGTTCAGGGCAGGCTCTGAGGCGAAGCAGAAGTCTCCTCCTTTTTTGTTATTCCGAAGTGGTCAATCCCCCGAGGAATCTCATTGAAAAGGATGAGATTCTTCACTTCGCTAATGCTAAGGATTACAGAGGAAAGGCTCAGGATGATGGGAAAAGAGACTCAGACATTGCCTTGACTCAAGCGAGGGAATGACAGAATTGCTCAAGACATTAATTTTCTATCGACAATTCTTTGTTCTCTAATAAATGAAACTGCTAAAATATTAAATGCAATTTAAAATTTTAAAAAAAGATGGCTATGCAAGGGCAGGTATAATAGAAAGCGAGAGAGGAGTTGTCCATACTCCATGTTTTATGCCTGTTGGTACAAATGGAACAGTAAAAGCGATGACTCCTGAAGAGCTTTCAATGATAGGTTATGAAATAATTCTTTCAAATACCTATCATCTTTATTTAAGACCTGGGCATGAAATCATTAAAAAACTTGGTGGAATTCATAAATTTATAAACTGGAAACTACCAATTTTAACTGACAGTGGAGGTTTTCAGATTTACAGTCTGTCCTCTTTAAGAAAGATTAATACAGAAGGAGTAGAATTTCGTTCTCATCTTGATGGCAGTTTGCATTTTTTGACTCCTGAAAAATCTATTGAAATCCAGCAAGCTTTAGGTTCAGATATAATGATGGTTCTTGATGAATGTATTCCCTATCCATCAGAAAAAGAGTATGTAGAAAAATCCCTTCAACTAACAACAGAATGGGCAAAGAGATGTAAGGAGCATTTTGAAAAAAATAAAACCTCTCAGGCTATTTTTGGCATTGTTCAGGGCGGATTTTACATTGAGTTAAGAAATAAAGCACTAAAAGAACTTTTAAAAATCGGATTTGATGGATATGCCTTAGGTGGATTGAGTGTTGGAGAACCTAAGGAAGAAATGTATCAAATAATAAAAAACATGGCACCAGTCATGCCAGAAGATAAACCAAGATATTTAATGGGCGTAGGTGATCTTATGGATGTTTTATATGCTGTTGAATGGGGTATTGATATGTTTGATTGTGTAATGCCTACGAGAAATGCCAGAAATGGAACACTTTTTACTTCTCAAGGAAGAATTAGCATAAAAAGAACTGAATTTAAAGAAGACCCATTACCTTTAGATCCTGCCTGTGATTGCTATACCTGTAAAAACTATTCAAGAGCCTATCTGAGACATCTATATATGTGTAGAGAAATACTTTCAATGAGGTTAAATACAATCCATAACCTCTATTTTTATTGTCAGTTTTTTAGAAAAATGAGAGAGGCTATTAAAAAGGGAGAGTTTCAAATTTTTAAATCTCAATGGCTTCCGATTCTTGAAAAAAATGCCTGCTTCAAGGAATAAAATTTTCCCTGTAGCAGGCTGATTTCTTTATCCGAGTATTTCTTTTAAATCTTCATCGACAGTTTTTATTGGTTTAATTTCAAAATTTTCAACCAAAACCTTTAAAACATTAGGACTTACAAAGGCTGGAAGACTTGGTCCAAGACGGATGTTTTTAATGCCGAGATAAAGCAAAGTAGTAAGAATAGCGACAGCTTTTTGCTCAAACCATGAAAGAATCAATGACAGAGGAAGCTCGTTTACACTTACATTGAAAGCCTTTGAAAGTGCTAAAGCAATCTGAATTGCCGAATAGGCATCATTACACTGCCCTACATCAAGGAGTCTTGGAATTCCTTCAATAGAACCAAGCTCTTTATCAAAAAAGCGAAATTTTCCACAGGCAAGAGTTAAAATCACTGTATCTTTTGGTGCTTTTTCTACAAATTCAGTGTAGTATGATCTTCCGGGCTTTGCACCATCACATCCTCCAACAAGGAAAAAATGGCGAATTTTCCCTGATTTAACAAGTTCTATAACCTTGTCTGACACTGATAAAACTGTATTCCTTGCAAAACCTACCATTACTGTTTTGCCTTCTCTGTCTTCCTGAAAACCCGGTAATTCAAGAGCCTTTTGAATTACCAGTGTAAAGTCTTTGTCCTTTATGTGTTTGACACCGGGCCAGCCAACAACTCCTGTTGTAAAAATTCTGTCCCTGTAACTTTCCTGAGGCTTAATAATACAATTCGTTGTCATTAATATTGCACCAGGAAATTGAGAAAACTCCCTTTGCTGATTCTGCCATGCTGTACCATAATGTCCATAAAAGTGCTTATATTTTTTTAGTTCAGGATATCCATGACAGGGAAGCATCTCTCCATGGGTATAAATGTAAATTCCCTTTCCTTCTGTTTGCTGTAAAAGAATTTCAAGATCTCTAAGGTCATGTCCTGACACAACTATTGCCTTACCCTTTTTATATCCAAGAGGAACCACAGTTGGAACAGGATGCCCATATCTACCCGTATTTGCAGAATCAAGTAGCTCCATTGCTTTTAAATTTGTCTCCCCAGATTTAAGAACCATGTTAAGCCAGAAATTAAGGTCACCATCCCTTTGCATTGCATCAAGTGCTTCATATATGAAGGAGTATACACTGTCATCTTCCTTCCCAAGTATTGCAGCATGGTCAGTGTAGGCAGCGATTCCTCTTAGAGAGTAAAGGGTTGTTTCCTTAAGGGATTGAATGTCCTCGTCTTTGTAGCTATGGAAAAGCTTTCTGTTTGCTTCTTCACCCTGTTTTACAAGTTCCTGTAAGTTATCAGCTGGATGAAATCTACAAACTTCTGTTTCCTGAGCTTTAATTCCCTTTTGCTTAAGATCTTCTCTCAGTTTTACTGCTTCATAAATAAAGTTTTTAATGACTTCTGAGTCAAAATTAACATTTGTTAAAGTGGCAAAGAGTGCTTCCACAGTAAATCTGTTAATTTTGCTGATATCATCCTTAGACAGAGCAGAAGAGTATCCTTTGAACGCCTCCTTTGCATAAGTTGCAAGTCCCTGAAGTGCATAAGTCAATAGATCCTGAAGATAGGCTGTATCTGGTTGTTTTCCGCATACGCCTAATTTTGTGCATCCTATTTGATTTGCTGTTTGTTCACACTGTCTACAAAACATAGTTAAACCTCCTAAAAGTATTTTTTATACTTTAATCTTACCATGTCTAATTATTAAAAAATATGATTTAAATCATATTTTTGGAGTATTGTATTTATTTAAAATTGATGGTAAAATTTAACAAAACTAAGTTCTTTATAAAGGGGGTGAGTTATGAAAAAAAATTTAATTATTCTTGCAATAGTTTTAATTTTACTCGTGGTTACCATAGCTTTTTCCCCGAGAATTCTTGCCAAGACAAATACGCCAGAATTTTGTGCCAGTTGTCATGTTATGAAAGAACAGTATATAACCTTAATGAAAGGAGGGGTTCATAATTCTTTAAAATGTGTGGATTGTCATCTTCCTAATGATTCAAAGGTTAACTTTTATTTCTGGAAAGCAGTTGATGGTAGCAAAGATTTCATTGCATTTCATACTGGAAGAGTTTCCGACCCAATAAAAACTTCAGCCCATGCTAAAAAAACAATTCAGCAAAACTGTATCAGATGCCATGAAGGCATGGTTTCAAGAATTACAATAGCTGACAGAAAATGCTGGGACTGCCATAAAAGAACATCTCATAGACAAACAGGTTTAAGAGAAACAATTTAATGGAGGTTTTTTATGAAAGGATTTAGTTTATCTTTAATTTTATGTTTTGTCTGTGTTCTACTAATTATGGGATGTCAGTCTGAGAAAGCACAAGAATTTAGGGTAACTCCTATTGCTGAAAATGAAGTAGATCCGGAAGTATGGGGAAAGGTTTATCCAATTCATTATGAAATGTATAAACAATCACAGGAACCAACTCTAGCAGGCAAAAGCAAATATAAAAGGGGCTGGGATACCGACAAAATTGTCTATGACAAGCTTTCCCAGTATCCTTTTTTAGGTGTACTATACAATGGTTTCGGATTTGGTATTGAATATAATGAGCCAAGGTCTCACTTTTACAGAGTTATAGATGTACAAGAAATTGATCCTTCAAGAACAAAACCTGGAGGAGTTTGTCTTACCTGTAAATCAACCTATGCACCCGATCTTGAGGCTAAATACGGACCTGCCTATTATAATACTCCTATAGATGAAGCTTGGAAATGGATACCAGAAAAACATAGAAAACTTGGAGATTCCTGTATCGACTGCCATAATCCAAAGGACGCTTCTTTGAATATAAGAAGAGGATTCACTCTTGTTAAGGCTTTGCAGACAATGGGAGTTGATACAAAAAATATTACTCATCAGCAGATGCGTAGTATTGTATGTGCTCAATGTCATGTTACCTATGTTGTACCAAGAGACAAAGATATGAAGCCAACAGGACTTTTCTTTCCATGGCAGGGCAGTAAACTCGGCGGAATTAGTGTTGAAAATATAATAAAAGTTCTAAAAAGCGACCCTTCTTATGCAGAATGGAAACAAGCAGTAACTGGATTTAAACTTGCTTTTATAAGACATCCTGAATTTGAATTTTTCTCAAACAACTCGGTCCATTGGAATGCGGGAGTAGCCTGTTCAGATTGCCATATGCCCTTTAAGAGAATGGGTGGCTTTAAAGTCTCTGAACACAGAATAATGAGTCCACTTAAATACGATATGAAAGCCTGTTTACAATGCCATAGCCAAACTCCTGAGTGGTTAAAACAACAGGTAATAGCAATTCAGGATAGAACCATTAGCATGTATCTTAGAGCAGGTTATCAAACAGCAGTTACTGCTAAGTTGTTTGAATTAGCACACAAATCTCAAGAAAGCGGAAAACAGTTTGACCAGGCTCTTTATAACAAAGCAAAGGATCTTTATCTTGAAGCCCTTTACAGAGTAATTTTCATTGGAGCAGAGAATTCAGTTGGGTTTCACAATCCAACTGAAGCAACAAGAATTCTCGGCGATGCTGTTGCCTATGCATCAAAATCAGAATCTATTTTAAGAACAATGCTTGCAAAGGCTAATGTGGAAGTTCCTGTAAATATTGATTTAGAACTTAAAAAGTATCTTAATAATCGTGGAGAAAAGAAACTTAACTTTAAACCAGAACAGGAGTTCAAAGATCCCTTCGGAACACAACAGAACATAGAAGCATTACTAAAATGATTTTTGGGAGACTCCGGTCTGTTATAAGACTGGAGTCTCCTTTATGACTCTGTTTTTAGAATTCTATCTTAAAAAACCACAATTTTTTAATTTATAAACTTTTTCATTAAATCTTGATTTTTGAAAAATTTTTATTTTACTATTAAATAAAATAATAGACTTATAAATAAATTTTAATGAGGAGGAAATATGGAAAGCTTATTGATGATATTAGGGATTTTATCCCCGATTATCTTGATTTTAGGTATCGCGATTAAATTTTATAAAATTTCAAAAATGCCTCTTAATGTTCGGTGGGAGATTTATCCATTACCTCATGAATCAGAAGAAAAAAGGAAGTATGGCGGGTCTTATATGGAAGAATTAAATTGGCTTGAAAAGAGACCTGAAAGATACACATTAGGTGAATATATAGAGCCCTTTAAAGAGATTTTATATTTGCACAAAGTTAAAAAGTTCAATCCCTATGGTATATGGATTTGGTCAATGGCTTTACACTGGGGCATTTGGTTGCTCTTTCTTTGGATGGGAATTCTAATTATAAATTCTATATTCAATTTAGAGATAACTTCAAAACTTTCCGTATTAGCTTATTTATCATATATTTTAGGAAGTCTTGGAGTTTTGGGATTAATTGTGAAAAGAGGTACAATTCACGATTTAAAGATATATACATCTCCAATTGATTATTTAAATCTCTTATTCCTATTAATCCTTTTTGCATCAGGCTTATTTGCGATAATGAATAAAGGCGGGATTAATGAATCCATAACTTATTTAGAGGGGCTCTTGAAAGGTAATATTCCAGTTGATGAACTATCTTTAGTGATAATTTTACATTTTCTAATTTTTAAATTATTTTTGATATACATTCCCTTTTCTAAATTTTTCCACGGTCCTGTAAAGTATATGACCTTTCACAAAATTTTATGGGATGATATGTATCAGATTAAGGGTTCAAAAGAGGAGAAAAAAATTTCTGAACAGCTTAATTACAGGGTTAGATGGACAGGTCCACACATCCTGTCTGATAAAAGCTGGCTTGAAAATGCTCAAAATACAAATCTTCATGATAAAGTTTGAGGAGGCATAAAATGGAAAAATTAAAAGATTTTGCTAAAGAAACCAATCAACCAATTTTTGAAATTAATAATGATGAACTTATCTCACTGTCACCCTATTTAGATGAAGAAAATGACAGTTATAAAGCTCCCGATGATTGGTTTGATAAATATGATTTATCCCTTGATGGTTTTTCAGGTTTCCCTTTTATAAATCCCTCTGAGGAAGAAAAAGAAGAAATTATTAAAAAATTTCTCAATGGTATACAGAAACTTCTTAATCCTGAATCTAACTGGACTTTCTATAAACCTTTTTTTCTCTCGTTAAAACATTGCGTAAAATGTAATACCTGTGCAGAAGCATGTCATATTTATGTAGGTAGTGGTAAAAAGGAAATCTATAGACCTAATTTTCGCTCAGAAGTTCTTCGAAGAATTTATAAAAGATATTTCACTATCAGCGGAAAAGTACTTAAATCCTTTGTTGGAGCAGATATTGAAGTAACATACAGTCTAATTAGAAGGCTTTTAGAGCTTGCCTATCGTTGTACACTATGTAGAAGATGTGCCTTGTATTGCCCTGTTGGAATAGACAATGGATTAATAGCAAGGGAATTAAGAAAACTATTCAGTCAGGAATTAGGGATGGCTCCTGTAGAAGTTTATAAAAAAGGTACAAGGCTTCATTTACAAACAGGTTCAACAACAGGAATGAAACCGCATACTTTTATAGATGTGATTAAATTCATAGAAGAGGATATTCATGAAAAGACAGGGGAAAAAATAACTATTCCTGTAGATAAAAAGGGTGCAGATATAATGCTTTTGCACAATGGAGGAGAATATCTTTCATGGCCTGACCATATTGCAGCCTTTGCGATTCTTTTTGATGCTGCTGGAATAAATTATACATTAAGCAGTGAAACACTTGGATATGATGGAGTTAACTATGGTGCATGGTATGATGATGTTGAATTAGCAAGAGTGGGGTTAAGGCATTTACAGATTGCCCATGAATTGGGAGTTAAAAAGCTTGTAATAGGTGAATGTGGACATTCTCATAAGGTTTATTCTGTAATTTTTGATAGAATTCTTCCTGCGAGCTCTCCCTTATGGAATATTCAGAGAGAGAGCTGTTTACCATTAATGTGGGAAATAGTAAGAAGTGGAGTTGTTAAATTAGACCCTATGAGAAATAATTTCCCTATAACATTCCATGATTCATGCAATATCGTTAGATTAATGGGAATTGTATCTCCTCAAAGAAAAATTATAAAGGCAATATCTCCCGGAACATTTAGAGAAATGAAGCCTAACGGAACTTATAATTACTGTTGTGGTGGTGGAAGTGGTTTTGCTATTATAAGGTCTCTTAATTTTCCTGTATTCAGAAACAAGGTCTCTTTAAGATTAAAGACTAAACAAATTCTTGATACCTTCAGCGATGTCCTTAATCAGGATATACCCAAAGTTGTTGTTGCAACTTGTTCTAATTGTAAAGGATCTTTAAGAGACATAATGAAAATATATGAACTTTTTCATAAATACAAAATAAATTACTCTGGATTAGCGGATTTAATTGTAAATGCCATTACGGACATTCCACCATTTCTTAATTTAGAAGAGATGGAAGAATAAGGTGAATTCCCCAGCTTTATGAGCTGGGGGATCTTTTTATGTTCCAATTTGCCAGCTGTGAAGGTACTTATATTGTTCTTTTGTTAGAGTATCAATTTTTATGCCCATTGCTTCAAGTTTAAGGCGGGCAATTTCTCTATCAATTTCTTCTGGGACAGAATATACTTTTCTTTCAAGTTTTTTTGCATTATTAAATATATACTCAGCTGAAAGAGCCTGATTGGCAAAGCTCATATCCATAACTGCTGCTGGATGACCCTCTGCAGCACTAAGATTAACAAGTCGTCCTTGGGCTAAAAGATAAATCCTTCTTCCATTTTTTAAAGTATACTCCTCTACGAAATCCCTTATTATTCTCTTTGATTTTGACAATTTTTCTAAACTTTTAATGTCTATTTCCACATCAAAATGTCCTGTATTTGCTATTATGCTTCCGTCTTTCATTTTAGAAAAGGTTTTACCAGAAATCACATTTATATTTCCAGTTACGGTAACAAAGATATCTCCTATCTGGGCAGCCTCTTCTATTGGCATTACATCAAAGCCATCCATAACTGCTTCAAGGGCTTTAAGTGGGTCTACTTCAGTAACAATGACTCTTGCACCCATTCCTCTTGCTCTCATTGCTACACCTCTTCCACACCATCCATATCCACAAACTACAAAAACGCTTCCAGCTAAAAGCCTATTTGTTGCTCTAAGTATACCATCTATTGTGCTTTGTCCAGTTCCGTATCTATTATCAAAAAGATGCTTTGTATAAGCATCATTAACTGCAATAATAGGATACTGAAGGGCTCCATCATCTGCCATTGATCGTAGACGAATCACACCTGTTGTTGTCTCTTCAGTGCCGCCTAAAACATCTTTTAGAAGTTCTTTTTTTTCTTTATGAAGTGTTGATATTAAATCAGCACCATCATCCATTGTAATATGAGGTTTTATTTCTAAAACTTGATAAATATGTTTATAGTAAGTATCCTTATCTTCGCCTTTAATTGCAAAAACAGGAATTTTATAAAATTTAACTAATGCAGCTGCTACATCATCTTGTGTGCTTAAGGGATTTGATGCACAAAGTGCTACCTCAGCTCCTCCTTCTTTTAGGGTAATCATCAAGTTTGCTGTTTCTGTTGTTACGTGAAGACAGGCACCAAGCCTTACTCCTTTAAGTGGTTTTTCTTTTTTAAATCTCTCCCTTATGATTCTTAAAACAGGCATATCCATCTCAGCCCATTCAATTCGAAGCTTACCCTTATTAGCGAGTTTGATGTCCTTTATGTCATACTTTAACACAGTTCTGCCTCCTTTCTAAGTGTCTCTGCCATATCTGTTTGCTCCCAGGTAAAATCTGGATCAAGTCTTCCAAAGTGCCCATAGGCAGCTGTTTTCTTAAAAATTGGTCTACGAAGTTTAAGTTTTTCAATAATACCTTTTGGTGTTAAATCGAAAACTTTTTTTATTATATCTTCCATTTTTCTATCTTCAATCTTGCCTGTACCAAAACTATTAACATAGACTGAGACAGGTTCTGGAACACCTATTACATAGGCAATCTGAATTTCTACTCTATCACAAAGTCCTCCTGCAACAAGATTTTTAGCAATATACCTTGCCATATAGGAACCAGAACGGTCTACTTTTGTAGCATCTTTACCTGAGAAACATCCTCCACCATGACGAGCTACTCCACCATAGGTATCAACAATAATTTTTCTTCCTGTAAGTCCTGTATCACCCATAGGTCCACCAATGACAAATCTTCCTGTTGGATTGATAAAATACTGAACATTTTCTTCATCAAGAAGTGCTTTCGGTACAACAGGCTTTATAACCTTTTCAACGATATCTTCTCTTAATTCTCTGAGAGTAATATCTGGAGCATGCTGAGCAGATACAACAACACTTCGTACTTGATAGGGCTTACCATCTCTGTATTCAATAGTAACCTGAGTTTTTCCATCAGGCCTTAGATATGTAAGAATATCCTTTTTCCTTACTTCCGCAAGTTTCATTGCAAGCTTATGAGCAAGCATTATTGGCATTGGCATAAGTTCTTCTGTTTCATTGCAGGCAAAACCAAACATAAGCCCTTGATCTCCAGCACCTCCTGGATCTACACCCATCGCAATATCAGGTGATTGTTCATGGATTGATGTGATAACTGCGCAGGTTTCATAATCAAAGCCGTATTTTGCCCTTGTATAGCCTATTTCTTTCACCGTTTCCCTTATTACTGAAGGGATATCAACATAACATTCTGTTGTAATCTCACCAGCAACCATTACCAATCCTGTGGTTACTAAAGTTTCACAGGCAACTCTTGCATAAGGGTCTTTTTCGATCATTGCATCCAAAATAGCATCTGAAATCTGATCAGCTACTTTATCTGGATGTCCCTCTGTTACTGACTCTGAGGTGAATATATAATCCTTTCTGTCTCCTAACATTTTCTTCCTCCTCATTAACACATTTTTATTAATTCTTCTGCAATCTGAACAGCATTTAATGCTGCACCTTTTCTGAGATTGTCTGATACTACCCACATATTTATTCCATTTTCAATTGATTCATCTTCACGGATTCTTCCTACAAAAACTTCATCTTTTCCTGAGGCGTAAATTGGTAAAGGATATTCATTCTTTTCAGGATTATCTATTACAACAATTCCTGGTGCTTTACTTAAAATTTCTCTTACTTCCTGAGCTGTAAGTTTTCTTTCTGTTTCTATATTTACACTTTCACTGTGTCCTCTAAAAACAGGAACTCTTACTGTTGTAGCAGTAACCTTTATTGAAGGATCACCCATTATTTTCTTTGTTTCGTTAACCATCTTCATTTCTTCTTTTGTATAACCATTTTCAAGGAATTTATCTATGTGAGGCAAAACATTGAATGCAATCTGATGGGGATAAACCTGAATTTTTATTTCTTTAAAATTAAGTAAATCAACTGTTTGCTGAAGAAGTTCGTCCATTGCTTTTTTGCCTGTTCCAGAAACAGACTGAAAAGTGGTTACTACAACTCTTTTTATTTTTGCTACATCATGAATTGGCTTTAATGCTACAACCATCTGAATAGTGGAACAGTTTGGATTTGCAATTATACCTTTATGCCATTTTAGGTCATGGGGATTTACTTCAGGAACAACAAGGGGAACTTCGGGGTCCATTCTCCATTGAGAGGAATTATCAATGACAACGCAGCCACTTTTTGCAGCAATAGGTGCCCATATCTTAGACCGTTCTGCACCTGCTGAAAAAAGAGCAATGTCTATACCTTCAAAGGAATCTTCCTTCAAAGTTTCTACAGGGATTTCCTCTCCTTTAAATTGAAGTTTTATTCCTTCACTTCTTTCAGAGGCAAAAAGCCTTAATGTGTCAACAGGAAAATCTCTTTCCTCAAGAACTGCTATCATTTCATTTCCAACTGCTCCTGTTGCACCAACTACTGCTACATTGTATTTTTCTTTCTTTTTAAGCATTTTATCCCTCCAAAGGTAGCTCTGATACATATTTTGCAACTAAATCACCAACTTCAGTTGTGGAATATCCCATCTTTCCTGCTGCAAGACTTTTAAGATGCTTGCTTGTTACTTCAATCACAGCTCTTTCAATTAATTTAGAAGCAGTTTCTTCTCCAAGATACTCAAGCATCATTCCTCCAGCACATATTGCAGCAAGGGGATTTATTACATTTTTACCTGTATATTTTGGTGCAGAACCCCCAATTGGCTCAAACATTGAAACCCCTTCTGGATTTATATTTCCTCCTGCAGCAATTCCCATTCCACCCTGTATCATTGCACCAAGATCAGTAATAATATCACCAAACATATTGTCAGTGACTATCACATCAAACCACTCAGGATTTTTAACAAACCACATTGTAATCGCATCTACATGGGCATAATCTGTTGTAATATCTGGATATTCCTTTGCAACTTCATAGAAAGTTCTTTCCCAGAGGTCAAAGGCAAAGGTTAAAACATTTGTTTTTCCACATAGAGTAAGCTTTTTCTTTTTATTTCTTTTTTTACAATATTCAAAGGCATATCTTATACATCTTTCAACGCCTTTACGAGTATTTATTGATACCTGTATTGCCACTTCATCGGCAGTTCCTTTTTTGAGAAATCCACCAGAGCCTGTATAAAGACCTTCTGTGTTTTCTCTTACAACAACAAAATCTATGTCTTCAGGTTTTTTATCTTTAAGAGGACAGTCAACACCAGGATAGAGTTTTACAGGACGTAAGTTTACATACTGATCAAGCTCAAACCGGAGTCTCAAAAGAATTCCTTTTTCGAGAATTCCGGGTTTAACATCTGGATGTCCTATTGCACCAAGATATATGGCATTAAATTTTTTAAGTTCCTCTATCGCGCTGTCAGGGAGAGTCTCTCCTGTCCGTAAATATCTCTCCCCTCCAAAATCATAATATGTATAGTCAAGTTTAAATCCCATCCTTTTGCTTACTGCGTCAAGAACTTTTACTCCTTCTCTTATGACTTCAGGACCTGTTCCATCTCCAGGAATTACAGCAATTTTGTAACTTTTACATATGGAGACTTCTTTTTTCGTCTTACAAACTCTTTTTTTCATTTTATATCCTCCATTGTTAATCTCTTTTTTGTCCATTCAATTAAACCACCAGCTTTAATTAAATCCTGCATAAAAGAGGGAATAGGCTTTGTTTCATACTTTTTCCCTTTTGTTAAATTCATAATTTGACCAGAGTCCATATCAATCTCTATTTCATCTCCTTCATCGGCTTCATCGGTAAGGTCTTTAACCTCAAAAATTGGAAGCCCGATATTGAAGGCATTTCTGAAAAATATCCTTGCAAAACTTTTTGCAACAACTGCCTGTATCCCCGCAGATTTAATTGCCAGTGGTGCATGTTCTCTTGAAGAGCCACATCCAAAATTTTTTCCTGCAATTATAATATCTCCAGGCTTTACTTTTGTTGGAAAATCTTTATCAGCATCTTCCATAACATGTTTAGCAAGTTCCTTTGGGTCAGATGTATTAAGATATCTAGCTGGGATAATGGCGTCTGTGTCAATGTTATCGCCAAATTTCCAAATTTTTCCTCTAATTTTCATAAAATCTCCTTTACATAAGAATAATTTATAATTTTACTTCATAAATCATTTAGTAATCAACTTTTTCTAATTTTACTTAAGTAAAATTCTACCTTTATGTTAAAATTCTTTAATTAATGTGCTGGGGGAATGAATGCTGATTATCGGTGAAAGATTAAGTATTATATCAAAAAAGGTTAGAGATGCTATCCTGAAGAGGGATAAAAAGCCAATTCAACAGATAGCCATTGAGCAATGGAAAGCTGGTGCTCACATGATTGAGGCTAATATAGGACCAGCTGAAGATAATGGAGAAGAATTAATGGAATGGATTGTTACAACAATTCAAGAGACTGTGCCTCTTCCTATTTCTCTTGATACAACAAATCCAAAGGCTATGGAAGCAGGGTTGAAAATTCACAATAATGAATGGGGTAAACCACTTATTAATTCTACATCATTAGATCCTGAGAGATTCATAATGTTTGAACTCGCATCAAAATATAACGCACCTATAATTGCATTAACTGTTGGAAAAGGTGGTTTGCCAAGAGATGCGGAGGAAAGAGTTGAAATAGCTGTTCAACTAATGGAGAAAGCATCTGAATACGGAATATCCTTTGAAGATATTTATCTTGATCCCCTTGTATTACAAATATCAACATCTCAAAATCAGGCAAGGGAAGTTTTAAGGTCTATAAAACTTTTCCAACAACTAAATGACCCTCCAATGAAGACAATTGTAGGGCTTAGTAATCTTTCAAATGGATGTCCTAAGGAAATAAGACCAATTTTAAACAGATATTTTTTAGCACTTCTCATGTATGAAGGACTTTCAGCAGCAATTGTAAATCCATCAGAAGTTATTGAAGTTATAAAAACAATAAATGTAATCACCGGTAAAATTCTCTATGCCCATTCATATCTTGAAATATAGAGGTGAAAAATGAATTTTCAAATACCCAAAGAAACCTATACAGGAGGTGTTCCAGAAATTACTTTTGGTAAAGAAAAAAAAGTTTCCTTTGGAGGAGAATCTGCTTTACCCTTTTATTTTTTTGAAGGAGATTTCCCAAACAAACCCTTAATTGCTTTTGAAATTCAGGATGATATTCCAGAAGATTATCCTCAAGAACTTTCAAAGGTTTACTCTTCAGTATGGAATGATCCTGTTAGATGGGCAAAATTTTGTGAATCCTTAGGGGCAGAGGCAATTGCAGTAAGACTCACAAGTACTCATCCAGATAGCAAAGACTCCACTGCCCAGGAGGCTTCTCAAAAAATAAAGAGAATTCTTTCAGAAATAGATTTACCATTAATTATTTTGGGTAGTAATCATTCTGAAAAGGATGCTGATGTACTTCCTGTTGTATCTGATGTAGCAAGAGGGTACAACTGTATAATTGGTAAAGCTCAGGAAAGTAATTATAAAACCATATCTGCCTCTGCACTGGCTGGTGGGCATAATCTTATAGCTATGTCAGAACTTGATGTAAATCTTGCAAAGCAGTTAAACATTCTTATTACTCAAATAGGTTTTCCAAAGGAAAAAATTATAATAGATCCTATGTGTTCTGCCTTAGGATATGGCTTTGAATATACCTATTCTGTTATGGAAAGAATTAGAATAGCAGGACTCATTCAGGGAGATACCATGCTTAATTGCCCGATGATTGCAGATGTTGGTTTTTATGTCTGGAAAACAAAAGAAACACAAGCAACTGAAGAAGAAGCTCCACAGTGGGGAAGCCTTTATGAAAGAGCTGTTATGTGGGAGGCAGTTACAGCTTGTTCCTTTTTATTGAGTGGTGCAGAATTGATAATAATGAGACATCCCAAGGCAGTTGAAGTTGTAAAAAGATTTATAAATGACATATTTTATAAACTTGAAAGGAGTGAGTAAATCTGGACACAAAAGAACTTTTACGAACTCTTCCATCCGTTGATAGAATTCTTAAGATGGATGAGATTAGGAATCTCTCAAAGGAACATTCACAATTTTTTATTAGAGAAGCAGTAAGGGAAAGTCTTTCAAAATTAAGAACTCAGATCAAAGAGGGAAAGATTGTTAATGTTGATGAAAATCAAATAATTAGAGAAGTAAAGTTAAATCTTAAAAAGCTTAAGAAATATTCCCTTCAAAGGGTTATAAATGCGACAGGAGTCGTAATTCATACAAATCTTGGCAGATCTATTCTTCCAAAAGAGGCGGTGGAACATGTTATTGAAATATCTACTCACTATTCTAATTTGGAGTATGATTTGGAGGAAGGAAAAAGAGGAAAAAGATATGTTCACATTATAGATGCTATAAAAAAACTTATCAACGTAGAGCATGCAGTTGTAGTTAACAACAATGCAGGAGCAGTTTTTCTATGTTTAAACACTCTTGCAAAAAACAGAGAGGTTATTGTTTCACGAGGAGAACTTGTGGAAATTGGTGGTTCATTTAGAATTCCCGATGTAATGAGTAATTCCCAGGCAATACTTAAAGAAGTAGGCACAACAAATAAAACCCATTTAAGAGATTATGAAAATGCAATTAATGAAAATACAGCATTACTTCTTAAAGTTCACCAGTCCAATTTCAGAATAATAGGTTTTACCAAAGAGGTCACTGTTCAAGAACTTGTTAGTCTTGGAAGAAAGTACAATATTCCTGTAATGGTTGACCTTGGAAGTGGATGCTTAATTGATTTAAAAAAGCATGGAATTACTTATGAGCCTACTGTTCAGGAAGTCTTAGAAGCAGGAGCTGATATAGTTACCTTTAGTGGTGATAAACTTCTTGGTTCTGCCCAAGCTGGTTTTATCTTAGGAAAGGCTCAATATATTGAAAAAATCGCACAAAATCCTCTTATGCGCGCATTAAGAGTAGATAAAATGACCCTTGCAGCCTTAGAGGCAACTCTGAGACTTTATTTAGATGAAGATGAAGCTATGAAAAAGATACCTACCCTTAAAATGATTCTTGAGAAACCTGAAAATATTAAAAAGCGAGCGTCAAAAATTGTAAGATTGTTAAGAAAATCTAATGTGAAAGCAACAATAAAAGAAGACATTTCAATGCCAGGAGGAGGTTCTTTGCCTGAAGTTGGAGTAAAAACCTTTGTTGTAGCAATTAAACCTGACTTTGGAGTTGACGAATTTGTAAGAGCATTAAGACAGGCTGAACCCGCTGTTGTAGCCAGAATAAAAGAGGATGAAGTTATTTTTGATGCAAGAACAATTCAGGAAAATGAAATTCCTCTCTTAGCAAATATTGTCAAGGAGGTTTATCATAATGACTATAAGAGAGGAGTATGAAAAAATTGAAAAATCAATTTTACATGAAAGAGCTACCTTAAGTAGTCAATCAAAGGGAAGACTTAAAAAAGAAGAGGAAGATGATATAAGAACAGCCTTTCAAAGAGATAGAGACAGAATAATTCACAGTAAAGCTTTCAGAAGGCTCAAACATAAAACACAGGTATTTTTTTCACCACAGGGAGACCATTATAGAACAAGGCTAACTCATGTTCTTGAAGTATCCCAGATTGCAAGAACTATTGCAAGAGCTTTAAGATTAAACGAAGATCTTACAGAGGCTATAGCTCTTGGACATGATTTAGGACATACTCCCTTCGGACATGCTGGAGAGGCAATTTTAAGAGAAATTCATCCAGAAGGTTTTGAACACTATGAGCAAAGCCTAAGAGTTGTTGATTTTCTTGAAAAGAATGGCGAAGGATTAAATCTTACCTTCGAAGTCAGAGACGGAATTGTAAATCATTCAAAGGGTAAAGGAAGTATATTAAGTGATACTCCAAAAACCTTAGAAGGACAGATTGTAAGAGTTGCAGATATTATAGCCTATCTCAATCATGATCTTGATGATGCTATAAGAGCAGGAATTATAAAAAATAGCGACATTCCCTTAGAGTTTATTAAAATTTTCGGAGACAGACATTCAAAAAGAATAAATACAATGGTTAGAGATGTAATTTTTTCAACCATAAAGGCAGATTATGAGAAAATTTCCATGTCTCCTTTAATAGAAGAAACCCTTTATAAGTTAAGAGATTTTCTATTTGAAAAAGTCTATGAAAATGAAGTTGTTCTAAAAGAATTTAGAAAAGCCAAATATATCCTTGAGTCTTTATATAGCTATTACATTGAAAATCCTTCTATAATATTTGGAAACCTTATTCCTTCAAAAGAAGAAATTCACAGAGCAGTATGTGATTTTATTGCTGGAATGACAGACAGATATGCTTTGTATACCTTTGAAAAAATATTTATACCAAAAAGTTGGTTTATTTCGTGATTGAAGGTATAGGAGTTGACATAGTATCAAACAGCAGGATTAAAAAGCTTTATAAAAGATTCGGAGAAAAATTTTTAAGAAAAATTTTTACTGAAAGAGAGATTAATTATTGTTTAAGACATAGCAATCCTATCCCCCATCTTGCAGGACGTTTTGCTGCGAAGGAAGCAGTAATTAAAGCTTTAGACAAGCCAGAGGGATTGAAATTAAAGAATATTGAGATAATAAATAATCAAAATGGTGCACCAATTGTTTTAATCTATGGAGTAGAGGATAAAAAAATCAGGATAACTCTGTCACACGAGAAAAACTACACTGTAGCATTTGTTATATTAGAGTCAAATTAGAAAATATTCCAATGCAGTCTATAATTATGGTAAAATTCCTCCCATGAATATAATTTCAAAAAAAGTTAATCTTCCAAAAGTTGGTACAGTAAGAATTACTTTTTATAGGGACAGAAGAAAATCAACAAAGGATAAACAAACATTTTCTCTTCCCTTTGATGTCCAGTTAAGTGAAAAAACTGCTACTGGTGAGATAATTTATAGCCCAATTTTTCGTTCCTGTAGAATTATGTGGAGTGATCCTCCAGAGGACAGCAAAGCAGGAGAAGAAACAGAAAACTTTATCAAAGAATTTTTATTTGGGACATTATTGGCTATTACAGAGCCTATAACAATTGATGAAGCACAAAAGATCATAGATGATTTTGTTTTTTCATTAAAAAGTTCTATAAGATTTAGAATTTCTGAAAATGGAATTTGTGAAATTAAAATTCCAGTAGCAGGACAGCAATCTAAGGAATTAACGGTATTTATAAGGAAAAAAGATACCGGTGAATTTATACTAAGTGATGATTCATTAATACTAAGACAGTTCAGACCCCATGAAAGAGGACAAAGAGAAAGAGTTGTCTTTGCAGCAAAAAGATTGGGATTAGAAATAAGAGATGAAGAGTTATTTTTAGAGTCTACAAAAGAAGAATTACCTTTTAATCTTCATAAATTTATACAAATAATATCGGCTGTTTATATTTTCTATCTTTCATAAAATTGACTTGCTAAAGCTCAAAATTTTAACATTCATAATATGAAAGAGGAAAAATTTGTTCATCTCCATTTGCATACAGAATATAGCCTCCTTGATGGAGCAATAAGAATTGACGAAGTTATTGAGCAGGCTAAAAATTATGGAATGCCTGCCATTGCCATAACAGACCATGGGAATCTATTTGGAGTTATAGAATTTTATAAAAAGGCAAAAAAAGCAGGAATTAAACCAATAATAGGCTGCGAAGTCTATGTAGCGCCCCAAAGCAGATTTGACAAAGCAAAGATAAATAAAGATCCGGGAATGCCTGAAGAGGCATCCTTTCATCTAACTTTATTAGTTGAAAACGAAAGGGGATATAAAAATTTAAATCGCCTTGTCACCGCATCCTATCTTGAAGGCTTTTATTATAAACCAAGAATTGATATGGAAATTTTAAGTCAATATTCCGATGGAATTATCGCTTTGTCAGGATGTATTAAGGGAGAAATACCTTATAACATTATACATGGAAATATACAACGGGCAGAGGAAATTGGAAAGCTACTAAAAGAAATATTTCAGGATAGACTTTATCTTGAAATTCAGCCAAATACTATTCATGAACAAGAAATAGCAAACAAAGGCCTATTAGAACTTTCAAAAAAAATTAACATACCAGTTGTAGCAACAAATGATTGCCATTATTTACAAAAATCAGATGCTAAAGCCCATGAGATACTTCTTTGTATTCAAACAGGAAAAACAATAAAAGATGAAAAAAGATTAAAATTTCAAACAGAAGATTTTTATTTCAAATCACCGCAAGAAATGATTTTAGCTTTTCAAGAAATTCCACAATCTATCAGAAATACAATAGAGATAGCTGAAAGATGCAGTTTTGAATTTAATCTTGGAGATTATAAACTTCCTAAATATGAAGTTCCAGACGGTTTTACAGTTGAAAGTTATCTTAGAAAAATTACCTTAGAGGGGTTAAAAGAAAGATTTAATGGAAGTGTACCAGATATTTACTATGAAAGAGTTGAAAGGGAACTTGAAGTAATAACTAAAATGGGTTTTGCTTCTTATTTTTTAATTGTCTGGGATTTCATCAATTATGCAAGAAAAAAATCTATTCCTGTTGGTCCTGGTAGAGGTTCTGCAGCTGGAAGCCTTGTTGCCTATGCATTAAGAATTACTGATATAGATCCTTTGAAATATGGATTGCTTTTTGAGAGATTTTTAAATCCGGAAAGAATAAGCATGCCAGATATAGATGTGGATTTTTGTAAAGACAGAAGAGAAGAAGTAATTAAATATGTATCGGAAAAATATGGCAATGACAAAGTAGCCCATATAATAACCTTTGGTACAATGGCAGCAAGAGCTGTTGTAA
>Ga0272449_1001804_pt1 | contig 21152 bp, 15 predicted proteins | sample YNPCB0241_FD_198679 | JGI IMG/M metagenome (GOLD analysis project Ga0272449, IMG submission 198679) | Hot spring sediment microbial communities from Yellowstone National Park, WY, United States - YNP-CB-024-1 | ecosystem: Environmental > Aquatic > Thermal springs > Hot (42-90C) > Sediment... | reverse complement strand
GTCGTAAAAGCCCCTTTCAACGGTCGATGGGGGTCTGGCCAAGGGGGCCGAGCAACCTTCCCTTGTATTCGATCCCCGGATATTACCCCACCCACCAAGTTAGCACCATCCTCTCCCGGGTAAAATTTTCCCTCGAACCGTTCTTGTCCAAGCGAAAGCACTCAGCATTCGCCCTTGAACATAAAATCCCGCTTTGCGGCTCTATCACCTGTAAAACCTCTCCGAGGGCCGTGCTCCTTGTCCCTCCAGTTCCGGAGTTCTGCCCAAATTCTCTGCTATGGCCCGGGGCAATACCTCAAATGAATCCCCTTTGACCACAGACGGCAAACTCCCCGGACTGATTTGTTGGCTAAAGCGGAACGTGCTCTGACCGGGCTGCCTCCCAGTATCTTCACCCCAACCATCTCCCAATTTTCATGAGGAAACCCACTTAGCCTGGCCAGGATCCCCTTGGGGAGTGAATAAATCTTCAAACTGCACCAACTGCCGACGAACTCAAATTCCAAATGAAGGTCGATGTCGCTCGGGCTATTTGCTCTTCCCTGCCCATAGAGACTCTGCGTTACATGATTTCGAACTCCTACAACGCCTCTTCTTCGATACATGCCAAACGGATGTTCTCCATCCCCACGGCATTTCCTGCATCCAGGACCATGACAACCGTTTCATGTCGGGCAGCAGGATCTGCCAGCACAAGGAGATTTCTCGGTGCCGGAGAGCCCAACCCTCCGCTTCGAGCCTCTCGGAGGCGATAAAGTACTTCCTGCTGACTAGGTGCCTCTACTTCGTTGACCCAAACGGTGTTGTCGCGGCCAATCCGGACAATCACATAGTCGGCGTCAGCCTCCAATTCTTCCAGTGTTCTGGCCTCGGCCGCCTCTTCTTGGGGATCCGGAGAAGGAAGTTCCAAAGATTTCTGCAAGCTATAGGCGGCAGTGACCATGAAAAAGATTAGCAGCAGAAACGTTACATCCACCATCGGGGTCATATCCATTTCGGGAGTTATCGCGGGCACCGAGGCAAAACGAACAGGTGCCGGACCATCCTCAGGCTCAGCGGTCGGCAGAGTTTTTGCTCGAGCCACGGCTGCAACCGCCCGAGGAGGCTTCGGCCGCAAGGCCGGCTCTTGCCCAGACGGCGGGGCAACCGATCTTGCCGCCGCTCCCGCCTGAGCTGGCGGCGGAACCGTGCTCGTTTGAGGAACCCGGTCGACAACCCCGCAATTCGGGCAGCGGAACTGCCGGCCGGCATGGCGAGCTGGTGCGGTTAGCACCCGGCCACAACTTGCACAAGCAAATCGGATCGGTTCCATCATCTCTTCCCGGCCAAATCGTTCCTTTCGCTCCGAATTTCCCCCTCACCCCCTCCACCACATTTAAATAGATCCTGGACTCCCCGTCCGGAGATGCCCCACCCACCTAGGGAGAAGCTACCGCACTTCCATAACGGCCACGTGGAGCTGGACGCCTGGCACTCGGGAGGCAGCAGCGGCAATCCGTACGACTTCTCCTTCTCTGACCGTTCGTTCTGCCTTAATCAAAACAAGGGATTTTCCCACCGCCAAACCGGCCTCCACTGCTCGCACAATTGCTTCCTCTTGAGCCTCCACGTTGTCCGGCAAGGGAGCACCCTTCTTCCCATCAGCCAGATAAACCGCCGGAAGCTTGGCCGCGGGCCGGTCGGCCACCGTGATGACCACTGCATTGCCAGGTGCCACAGCGGTCCCATATCGGGCCGGCGGCAATTCCACCGCTCCCTCTAATGCTGCTGTGGTGCAGACTAAAAAGAAAATAAGGAGCAAAAAGGTCATATCGATCAACGGTGTGATGTCCATTTCCGGAGTTTCTTCCAGCCCGCGACGGAAGAAAATCCTCTCCTCTTCCCCCGCGACCGGTTCGAATTCACCCGGAAGCCGCCAACCCGCCTCGCTCATCGAGCCAAAACCTCCGCTATACGGTAGTATTCCAAAGTGAACCTTTGAACAACATCCGTGGCCCGGCAACTTTGGCTAACTCAGTTCCCGAGTTAGCAGCAAGAGAAACCCCAGATGTCTCCAAAGTCACGTAGAAGCCCGGATGCTTCGGAACTGAAAGCAATTTAAACCCTGCCAAACCGGAAAGTGCATTTTCCCCAAAGATCATTCAACCTTGGACCCGCAGCACCAATTCGCTTAAATGCAAGCGGCTTCTCAACAACTTACAGCTAAATTTTCCTTCCCACACGGATGCTCCAAATTGTTCCCCGCCCGAACTCTTCAAACCCATCCCCGCGACAAGGACCATCGAAACCCCCGAAAGTCCCCCGCGGAACCCTACACACCACCTCCCGCAGATTGACTCCCGACCGTTTCCCGGAATCCCGCTTAGCTCGCAATTACAACATGCTCCCGGTTTTCAGACAAACCCTGCCGCATGCCCGCTCGGTAACCGCTCTGGTGACCGCAAGAGGGGCCGGGAATCCCAAAAGATAACGTGCTTCCCGCAAAGATTGCAGTTTCCTTCACCCAGTCAGCGGCAGGAAAAAACGATCGCACAATGAAGCCCCTTGCATAAGGATTCCAAATCTTTTATTTGCGAAACATCCCAAATTGGAGTTGTTTTCCGAACCTCAAACAATTCCGTGGATTCCGGCAACTCTTGCAAGTTCCCGGACTGCCCCGGGCCAATCCAGCCTTCAACCGCATAGGTTTGTCCCTTCGTTGTTAAGATCGCTGGAAGGCCGCCTCACGTGCTGGTTGACGAATCATATCCAGGAAACGATTCAATCCATAGCTCACATAATCGCTTAGCTTGCGGATTCGCACATTGATTGCGGCGGTAGCCAGCACCAGTGGGATGGCAATAGCCAGCCCGATGGCCGTGGTGATCAAAGCAAGACTAATATCGTTGGCCAAAAGGTTCGGTTCCACATTGCGTTGAACTGCCAACTTGCTGAATGCTCCCATCATCCCCACCACAGTGCCGAATAGCCCAAGCATGGGAGCGGCCTTAATCACCGTGGCCACCCAACTAAGCCGGTATTCCAGGTCGGCCAAGACATCCCGCTGAAATCGGTCCGTCAACATAGCACGGACCCGATTGTAGCCAAAATGCCGATGGGTTAACCCCAAAAGAACCAGTTGGGGCAAGGCCCGAGGATCTCCCTCACACATGGCCTGAGCTTCCTCCCAGTTCCCTTCGCTCAGGAGTTCCTCCAACCGGTCCAAGAAAGCCTCTTGCTCCCGCTCAGACCGGAAGCGGATTCGGCTTACCCGCCGCCACACCATCACCACGCAAAAAGCCCCCCACAAAGCCACTAAGGCCAGGGCACAATAATCCACAATTCCTGCAACCCGGGTAATTGCTGTGATATCCATAGGTCAACTACTGCCTCTCGAGCCTGTTCCTATTTGGCGGTTTTCCCTTCCCCAAACCGGTAACTAGAAAACGGGCAATGTGATCGCTCGTCCATCACCTCGCGAAAAGTCTTGCCACTTCAAGCCAAATCGATCTTCGGAATTCGGTTTTCGGAAAAAAACCTTTCGAACAAAAAACTTCGGAATTGTCTCCATTAGATTGGATTTCCATCCCACCCTGCCCCGAATAATCGGCCGGTTTACCGGAGGACTTGATCGACCACGATGAAGCGAAAGCCACTCCCTTGAGGGACCACCGCAAAATAGGTGGTGCGGACTCGATCATACCGTGGGCCTGCCCGGGCCCGCTCCATCTCTGCCAGCTGGGCTTCGAGTTCCGGCGGGATAAATTTGAGGATCAACCGATCCTTTGGATCGACCCCAGCCCGTCGCAATAATTCTTGATCAGCCTCCACCAAACTTCCCCGCCGCCACGTGAGGTAATAACGTTTTTCCTGATCCGCCGGGCCTATCCGAGTATCCGGCCGAGGTTTACTCAGGTTGTATACATACAAGACTCGGTTATCCGGAAGAAGCACCCCTAATTCGATCTTAAAGAAATCTAAGGCCCGAGCATAAGTCTCGAGAGTATTGCCTTCGGGAAAACGAACTTCCCAATGACGACGACGTCCGCCACCTGTACCCGTGCCGAAACCGGTGGCATCCCCTCGGCCTGTTGCTCCCCCCCGGCCTGCAACCTGCTCTTCACCGAATAAAGGATCTTCGAGTTGAGCCAACTTTTGGGCCACAGCGTCGGCCACCATCGCTAGAGTCTTTTCCACCAAAGGCTCTTCCAGATCGGTTTGTTGGCCCAACTCCTCCGCCGAAGGTGCATCCAGTTCCATGCCTCCGGCTAAGCCCCCTTCTCCCGTGCCAATTTCCTGCAACTGGATGGGGACAGCAACCTGGGTGGCAAAGATCCGACTGCTAATCCACAAAACAAAAAGCACGAAGACACTCAGCCCCACGAGTACTAGCAAACTTATAATCCAACTAGCTACCCGATCGTAGGCCGTTATCCGCAGTTCGTACTCTGCAACTTGCGGCCGATATCGCTCTCGTTGGGACGTGCCTCTGCCAGTGGCCATGCGGACAGACCGTGAAAGTCACGAAGGTGGTCTCAAAATTCCCAGCTTTGCCTTCGACTGGAACTTCCCCTGCCCTTCAACTCGACCCTTTTTGTCCGTCAGTTGCCTACCGCTTGCTTGCTTTGAGACCTTTCCCAAAAGAAAACACAAACTCAATTCCGGCTGTCGAAACTCCCTACTAACAACCAACCTGCAAGTAAGTTAGCTAAAATCGTTTCCCGGCCTTTCCTCTACTCAACCAAAATCCCAGGCCAAAAGGTGGGATCTCCTCATTCCCCTTACTCAGCAAACTCGGCATCGGGACAGATACTCAGATACCACTCCTGCCAAACCCGGATGGCCTCCCGCTGCTGATCCGGAGTGAACTCATCCGGAGGTCCAAAGTCTTCCCACCGGCGACTAATCCGGCGTAAGGCATTTCGGGCTTCTAGGACAACTTCCGGGTCGGCATCTCCCAGGGCATGAATGAGAACTGGCACATGCTCCATCGCCCCAGAACGTCCCAAGGCCCTGATTGCCGCTATCTTGGCCTCCTTGGAGGGCGAGCCCGCCAAAGCTAACAATTTTTGCCCCTGTCGGCTTACCACTCGTGATGCCTCTTCGGGTGAAAGCTCGCCCAAAAGTTCCAGCACATCCACTCGTTCCTCGACATCCTCCGCATCCAATGCCGAAAGGAGCTTTTCCAGATTTGCCAATTCCGGCTTTGCAAGCACCTGTCCACCTACCACCACAACTTGACTTGTGTTCTTGGGTAATCCGCGACCTCCAATCAGGGTCCCCTCCCCGAAACTACGAACCCGCTCTACACTCTTTTTCATGGAGCGGACCAAAAACAAGATCCCAAAGGCAGTATCCGGCACATTGCCGCATTCGTGAAACCAACTTCCATTCTGTTGTTGTGTTTGGCGGAGGAATTCCACTCCTTGATCATACCACGGAGGAGCATCCGGGATTGGTCCTTCGATTAGCTCGCGAAAAGTCCACATCCTCTCTAAGGCATAAAGGTAGTAATAGCGAAAACGCGGCGGATCGATCCGATAATTTGCTTGAAACCAAGCTTTACCCCGGGCAATGGCCATCTGCATGAGCTTGGCATCCAGACGCACCTGTACCTCCGCCGGCCCGAAGGTTTGCTCGCGACGTACTTCGCGAATCACGGAGGGGAGTGCTGATTCTTCCTTTTCCTTGTTGCCCGTTCCCCTTAAACCCCCAAGGTCACAGATCATGTATAGGCTAGCCAAGGCGGCTGTAGAAACGCTATGACGGATATCGGTTTGGGGAACCGGTGTCCAGCCGGGAGATAAAGTTCCTTGGTATCCCCAAGCCCCACTCGGATCCTGGGTGCGGATAAACCATGCGGCTGCAGCACTAATCACCGCCCCTGGGACCGGAATCCCTGCCCGAACTGCCTCCCAAATTGCAAGAATGGCAAATTGGGTCATCGAGGTATCCCCGGATTGTGCAAAGTGATGCCCCGCAGGGTAGCCCCAACCCCCATGAGGTTTTTGCAGCCGTCGCAACCCGTTGACCAATTCCTGAAGTTCTCGCCGATAGGCCACGGGATCCAGTTCGCACAAAAAAATGATCGAAACACTCAAACTATAAACCATGTCCGATTGCAAAAGTTGGTTTTCCGACAGGGGGAGGCGACTTTGCACGTTTTTGACGGCTGCCTGAACAACGGGATGACTGGGCTCTTTCCCTGCCTTAAGGAGTGCCAAACCGGCCAACGACGCAGCCCCAAATCGATCGTCACTGAGACCCTCTTTTTCTAAGAATGCCACGGCCCGTTCTACGATCGCCTGAACCTCGGGGCTTTCCGGCGAATATCGGCTGCCAAATGTTCGCCCCTCAACCAAGCATCCTGCCCACAGGGCTAATACTGCAATCAACCGGAAGACCTTTTGATCCCGACCACCAAAGGAGGCTGATAATCTGTCCTGGGGCAACATTCGAAAAGTCTCTCCCGAAATACCTCGGTCAATTACCGGGGTTGCAGCCATCGGTAAAAGTGTACGAGTGATCCAAGAGCCCACAAACTGCATTTATGACTTCCTCCGAGATCTCCCGGCCAGAAGTCCATTCGAAAAGTTTGCCCGCCTTCACACTCCCCCTTGGCAAGAGACCAGCCTTCACAAGCCATAGCAAAAGTTGATGCTACCGGAAGTACCCTTCCCTGTCAACGAAAGCGAGTCCAACCCCTGATCATTTCAGGCCGAAAACCGCACCTAAAGCTCGACCTTCGGATCACCCTTCCTCTTCCAACCCTTTTCCGTCTCCTACCCGATGCCGACCTCCTCCGTCCAGCCCGATGACAACCACCTACCGCTTGCTCTAGCCTTCCAAAACTGCCAATGTCACCTTGCTATCACCGAAAGATGCCATCCTTCCTGCATCCCAAAATTGAATCGCGATATCCCTGAATCCCCGTACAACCTTTCGGAGTAGCTTTACACTTGGAGAATGATCTTCCACCTGCCCCGGCGGCCGTCGGCCAATCAAGAGCCCAAGGCAGCGGCATTTCCCCGCTTATTATCCAGAACTTTCCACCGGCGAGGCAGAAACCTCGCGGGCTACCCCGTCGCCCATGTCCGAAGACTTTATTTCCTGGCTCTTCCCGTCGCCCGCTCCCTCTCCTTCCTTGGCCGGCTGCTCTTCCCGAGGAAGGTTAGCCTCAATGACCTCCCGGAGTTCATTGGTATCCAAAACTTCCTTTTCAATAAGCCGCTCCGCAAGGGCCTCCAAAGCCCGACGATGCACCTCCAGGATATGCCGGGCTTTGGCCAATGCCTCGTCGATAATCCGGCGAATTTCCATGTCGATTTCCCGGGCGGTTTGTTCGCTGTACTGTTTTTCTTCGGCCCATTCGATGGGCCGACCGATGAAGATGTTATGACGATGCTCCCGGAAAGCAATCCGGCCCAATCGGCTCATGCCGAAATCCATCACCATAGCCCGGGCAATTTCCGTGGCCCGTTCGATGTCGTTCTGTGCCCCCGTGGAAATGTCCCGGAAAACCATCTCCTCGGCAACACTGCCGGCCAAGGCCACAATAATCCGGGCCTCCAACTCGCTTTGAGTCATCAGGTAACGGTCGCCTTCCGGCCGTTGGAGTGTGTACCCCAGTGCAGCCAACCCCCGAGGAATGATGGAAACCTTTTGGACCGGATCGGTATTGGGAAGACAATAGGCGACCAAAGCATGGCCACTCTCGTGGTAGGCTACCCGCCGTTTTTCCTCGGGACTGATGATTCGCTGTTTTTTCTCTAGACCAGCAGTGACTCGTTCCACCCCTTCGATAAACTCCTCCATAGTAACGGCATTTTTCCCTTTGCGGGCGGCCAAGAGGGCAGCCTCGTTCACCAAATTAGCCAGGTCGGCCCCCACAAATCCTGGAGTCATCGCTGCCACCTGAGCCAGATCGACCGAGGGATCCAACTTCACATTCCGCACGTGAACCCGGAGGATGGCCTCTCGGCCGCGGAGGTCCGGCCGATCTACCAGCACATGCCGGTCGAACCGGCCAGGCCGCAACAGAGCGGGGTCCAAAATTTCCGGACGGTTTGTCGCTCCGAGCACAATCACCCCGCTGGTGCTGCTAAAACCATCCATTTCCACCAGAAGGGCATTGAGCGTTTGTTCACGTTCGTCGTGGCTCGTGAGGACACTCATTCCGCGGGTTTTTCCCAGGGCATCCAGCTCATCGATGAAAACAATGCAGGGACTATTCGCCTGGGCTTGCTGAAACATGTCGCGAACCCGGGCTGCTCCAACCCCCACAAACATTTCCACAAAGTCCGAGCCGGACAAACTGAAGAAAGGTACACCTGCCTCACCCGCAATCGCCTTGGCAAGGAGGGTTTTTCCTGTCCCAGGTGGGCCAACCAAAAGCACCCCTCGCGGAATTCGCCCACCTAAGGCCCGAAATTTCTCCGGGTTCTTCAGGAATTCCACAATCTCCTTTACCTCTTCGACTGCCTCGTCGATCCCTGCTACATCGGCGAAGGTAACCCCGACTTCCTCCCGCATGAAGAGTTTTCCGCGGCTCCGGCCGAAAGCGATGGCACCCCCGGGACCACCAAACCGACGCAGCAAAAAGACAAAAACCACCATCAGCACCACAAGAGGAAGGAGGAAAGACAGGAAATACTGCCACATCCCAGGGGGATCTTCCGCCCGAACATTGGTAAAGCCATGCTCTTTGAGTAAACTGAACAGATAGTTATTATCGTTTTCCAGCCCCAACCGGGCGGTCCGGAAAGGAACTCCCTTTTTAGGCGGCTCCGGTTTAGGCGAAACCACCTGCCGGGTCACCCGGCCGGTAATCTGGTAACTCCCTATGACCAAATCGGAAAGTTCCGAGTACCGCACCACCCGAGTCTGGGTACCAAACCGTTCCTCCACTTCCACAAAGGCATTCGGATTTCCTTTGGACCCGCCTTTTTCGATAAGGGCCACGAGCTCCGAATACGGGATTTCCACGCGGGTGGTGTGACCTGAAAGCGTGAAGATGGCCAGAATTGCTGCCGCAATGGCCACCCCAATCCACAGAGACTTCGGAGAGCTTGGCGGCCGGCGTCCCGGGACTTCCGGAGTTGAACCTTTGGTTGTATTCTTTTCCCCTTCCACCTTCTCTTTGCCCTCAGTGCTCATGCGGCTTTTGTGGCCAAACGGTCCCTCGCGGAATAGTCGCCCGATCCATCGAGCCAATAATATCCTTTGGGAAGTTAAATCCTCCACGGTGCACACAGCGAGATTCGCGATCTCCCTGATTGCCGATGACATCATCGTCTGGAGCGAACTCCTCCTACTCTAAGAGGAAGCACCTCCGAGGCAAAACCTTATCGCAACTTGTTCTGAATCCCCGGGTGTTTCCTGCTCCCACCCCAGCACAACCCAAGCGACACGATTGTTCCGCTTAGTTAACTCCCAAGTGCTCCCCTTTGCAAAGTTTCACCATCCGGGCTCCAGCTGCCGGAACCAGATCCTTCCGGTCCGCAGGCCCCACGATTGGTCATGCAACCCTCCCTAAAGCCCCACATCAAGCTAAAGTTCTTTTCACGGGCCCGGCCGGTTTAGCCCCCACCTGTTCCAAATCCCACTACCAAGGATATTAGTGCCAGGGATTTTCACTTCCTGCTTTTTCACCTATCCCGTCCCAAACAGTCCTCTGCCAGGGAGGCAAAATTCGGCGTTCCAAGAATCATTTCAAACAAAAATGAAACCCGTAAGATCCGGCAACAGACATCCGAACAACCACTTGCTTTACGAATGTTCCGACGCTCTGCAGGACCTCTTCAATCATTATTGCCCCAGTTAGGGGCCTCAGAAAGCCAAAGGAAACAAAGCATCCCGGCCCAGGATGCCCTCAAGATGTTGAATCTCTTGTCCTCCGAATTCCAGGCGGAAACCCAGTGGCACTTGATGGAGCACACCCCGTCCGCAAACTGCCCGCTCAAGCCAGCCCTTCGGCTGACCCAGGTTGATCGACCACCCGCTCGGGTATTCCGTAACCTTGCAAAGCATCACGGAACCTCAACGTTCACTTGGGACCTTCATTCCCCATGTAAGCGTCCTCCGCCACCTAAAGCTGGGAGGACTTGCAAACCCGCTCGCGGGAACTCAGCAGGATCTTATCCTGCGGTTATAGGGACCCAACGAAAGGCTACAACCTCCCGAAGCCACACTTACGGGGGAGATCATCCGCCGTTTCCGGGACCAAATTCCCTTCCAATACTGCGGCCAGACGGTTGGTATTATGAATTCATCTTTTTGCGACAAAAAAAGCCACCTTTCGTAGGGGTAATCGTCCATGTGCCCCGCTAACTCCGGCCCAATCCAGACGCCATGGAGGTTACAACTGACCCTTTTGAGGAGGGAATATGCCTCGGGTCTGGGATGAGAAGTACCTCTTTCGTTGGTCTTTCCCGGGATGTGCCATCCTATGGCCTCAAACTGCCCGTTTCAGTCCGTCCCGGTCCCCCAGCAATTAGGCCGAAAAGGCATGCCAAACCTAGCCCTGAGGATAGGGACCGAGCAACGAACATAAGGAGACCTTGAAACCCCGCGATTTGGGGCCACCTTTCCACCCATTTATTTTTCCCAGAATGCCCCTTCGGAGAAGCTTTACGCAAATGGACCGCCAGTGAGGCCCGGACCTCGCTTCAAAGCGGGAGCATGCGGGCCGACCCTCAACTTTGAGCTTTGTGCTAAACTTCGATGGCACTCTGGCCCAGGCCACTTCGCGACTAGGTGGAGGTGTAGTCAATGTAGATACTCGGCCCCCAGGGGTAACCTGAAACGTTGCAGTTTAAAATAGCGGTTGATTTGGCAATCCTCCTGTAAGCTGTGCCCGGGCTGCCACGGGGTTTTACCTGGGGCCCCCCAAAAGGCCGGAAAGGACTTTTACCATGGACGGCTGGTGCTCAGGCCGCTTGTTAAAGGCCTTACGCAGGAATTCGGGGTGAATGGCCAACCCCGGGATAGGGCTAGCCTAATCGAGGGCATAGGCATGCCCATGGGCAGACATCGGGTTGGCCGGGAAAAACATAGCGGATTCAGTGCAAATTAATCTCATTTGAGAAGCTTTCCGCAGATGGCTTTCGCCTGTCGGGACAAGACTTCGGGCATTAGCCGGACGAAGACGGCTCGACAAAATTCGGGATCCTAAACAGGTCGGTTGTTCAGTTCAGAATTTCGGGACGATCGCGATGGCAACAATTGCGACAAACGAACTATTTTTTGGTGTCGCTCGTTTCGAATTATCAGGGTGAGACGGCCCGGTAGGGAAGGGGGCCGGATTTGTTTGCGGGAACAAAAAATGCATGCAGACATAGCCCGCCAGGTAAAACCGAGGGTGCACTTAACGGGAGGGGGTCCACCCCAACCGTCCGCCTCCGAACTTTTCGGAAATAATTTCGTCCAAAGTCCATGGTTCAAGGAGAACGTCGGATAGCCATTTTGGGCTCAACTGGCAGCATAGGGCGGAGTGCCGTGGAGGTGGCGGCCGCCTTCCCGGGGGTTCTCCGTGTGGTGGGTTTGGCGGCCAACAGGGATGTACCCCGGCTAATCGAACAGGCATGGCTCCTTCGGCCGCGATGGGTGGTGATAGCCGACCGCGAAGCAGCAAACACTTGCCCCCGGGGTGAATTACCACCGGGGGTGGAAGTGCTTGTGGGACCGGAGGCTGTCGTCCAAATCGCCTCTCATCCCGAGGTAGACACAGTGCTAGCGGCGATTGTAGGCCGGGCAGGGCTGGAAAGCACTTGGGCGGCCATATCCGCGGGCAAGACCGTGGCCTTGGCGAATAAGGAAACTTTAGTAGTGGCAGGCCCCTTGGTCATGGAGCGGGCAAAACAGACCGCTGCTGTAGTCATCCCCGTTGATAGTGAACACAGTGCCATCTTTCAGGCCATTCAGGCAGGCGGACGGCCCTACCTGAATCGGGTGATCCTTACAGCAAGCGGGGGTCCTTTCCGGAATCACTCCCCGGAACAGCTAGCTCGCGTCACGGTGGAAGAAGCCCTTTCTCATCCCACCTGGCAGATGGGAAAGAAGATCACTATCGACTCGGCCACCTTGATGAATAAGGCCTTAGAAATCATTGAGGCCAGATGGTTGTTCGACCTTCAACCTGAGCAGATCGAGGTAGTCATTCATCCTCAGTCGGTAGTGCATGCTCTGGTAGAATTTGTGGACGGCTCGGTAATCGCTCAGTTAAGCCCGCCGGATATGCGGCTGCCGATTCAATTAGCCCTAACCTGGCCGGAGAGGCACCCGGGGCCGGCCAAGAAACTGGATTGGTCCCAGGTGCTCCGCTTGGACTTCGAACCGCCAGACCTCGACCGCTTCCCGGCTCTAAGGTTAGGAATGCAGGTGGCCACAGTGGGTGGCACCGCAGGAGCAGTTCTCAATGCAGCCAACGAGGTTGCTGTGGATGCCTTTCTGCGGGGCCAAATCAAATTCTCCCAAATCGTTCCCTTATGTCGCCGGGCCTTGGAGGAGCATCCGTTCGAGCCGCATCCTACTTTGGAGAGACTATTAGAGCTGGATATCTGGACACGTCAGGAGGTTTGTCGTTGGATTACCCACTGATTTTCGCAACCGCAGAGAACACCTATATCCAAAGCCTGAGTAATTGGCTTACTTTTTGGTATCACGTGGGTTTGGTCCTCCTTGGACTGAATCTTGTGATTTTGGTGCACGAACTCGGGCATTTCTTGGTGGCAAGGTGGTTCGGGGTAAAGTGTGAAAAGTTTTACATCTGGTTCGACATCTTTGGCTGGCGGCTATTCCGCTTTCGCAAGGGCGAAACGGAGTATGGCCTCGGGGTGCTTCCGCTCGGTGGCTATGTGAAGATGCTAGGGCAGGAGGATAACCCTGCCCGCCTTCGCGAGGAAATCGAACGGGCCAAGCTTCACCTTCCCCCCGAGGAAATTTCCCGCGATCCGGAGTTAGCCGCCGCCGAGCAGGCTCTTTACGATCCCCGCAGTTATTTAGCCCAATCGGTGCCCCGTCGCATGGCCATCATTTCTGCGGGGGTTACCATGAACGTGGTCTTTGCGTTTGTGGCTGCCCTAATCGCCTACACTTTGGGCGTCGAGCAGCAATTGTGTTCGGTAGGCATGGTCTTTCCCGGTGAAGCGGCTTGGCGAGCGGGCATTCGGCCGGGGGATGTGATCGAAGAAATAAATGGCCGACCAACCAAAAGATTCACGGATCTCCAAAGGGCCATTTCCGTCGGGGATATCTCCGAGGGGATTCTGCTTTTAGTCCGGCGAGTCACCTTGGAGGGGAAGGAGGAAGAACTTCGACTGCGGGTTGCACCCGACCGAATTCGAGTGGCACCCACGATTGGGGTAACGAATGGGTTCTCTACCCGATTACATTCGCAAATCGCTTTTACGCGGCAATCGTCGGCGGCGAATGCTTCCCCCAGCCCAGAACCAGGGGATGAAATTGTAGCCATCGAGGGACATCCGGTTCGCTCTTATGGCCAAATCCACACGTTGTTTGCCCGCTGGCCGGATCGAACCCTTCACCTTCGGGTTCGCCGGCATGGGCAGGCCCATGGATCGGAGCCGGTGGAAATCGACGTCTTGCTCCCTCCGCGAAAGGTTCGCCACCTGGGGTTAGTCATGCGGCTTGGGCCTGTGGTGGCTGTCCAAGAGGATTCCCCCGCCGCCCAAGCGGGCATTCAGCCTGGGGACATTCTAGAAGAGATCGAGAACAGCCCCGTGGGCGATCCCTTAAAACTCACGCACTACCTGCACTTGCTTGCCCAGACAAAGCGGGCGGTGGATGTAACTTTTCTTCGGGGGGAAGAAAGGAAACCCATCCGGGTAACACTGCCTTTAAAGGAGCAGGAATGGTTCGACTCGCCTGTTCTCCCGGGAAGTCCGAACACAATCCCTATTTGGGGAATTGCCTTTCGGGTAATCCCGGAAGTGACCGAGGTCCTCCCGGGCACCCCAGCAGGCGAGCTTAACATCCAGCGGGGTTCTCGGATTGTGGAGATCCGATTCCATGTGCCGGAAACGGCTGGGAGCGGAGCAGCCCCGGGACGTTCAGGCCGGCAAGACACACCGTTAAGCATCAAATTGGAGGGTGAAAGTGCTGACTGGACTTTTGTCCACTCCATCCTTCAGGATGTGCCGGCGGGCAGCAAAGTCGAACTGTGGTTTGCAAACCAGGAAACTGTCGTTCTTGAACCTTTGGAGGCGGAAGATTGGTACTGGCCAGACCGAGGCCTTGTCTTCGCCCCCGCCTCCTTTCTTCTCCAAGCAGGCGGTTTTTGGGAAGCAATCCGTCTAGGAGCCGAGGAAACGTGGAGTTCTTTGACTCTCATCGTGCGGACTCTGCAAAAGCTTGGCACGGGACAAGTTTCTCCCCGTGGATTGGCTGGCCCAGTTGGGATCGCCCAGATTGCCTATCATTACGCCTCCGAAGGGCTGGCCACATTCCTTATCTTTTTATGTCTTTTGAGTGCCAACCTCGCGGTGCTCAATTTCATTCCGATTCCGGTTCTTGACGGGGGCCATATGCTCTTCTTGGCCTACGAAGGGATTCGCGGCAAGCCGCCGAGTGAGTCGGTGGTTACCGGCTTGACCTTTGCCGGGCTGATCTTTCTCTTGGCCCTCATGATTTGGGTCACGGGAATGGACGTGTTGCGGATATTCGGCGGCTAAATGAGACGACCTCCAGCCCTTGATCGGGAGTTGCCAAAAGGAATGGTTCTTCCGGGGGACACCTTACCCGCGTTCAATCGCAGAGCACAAATCGGGGTATTCGCGAGTTGATCCGTTTGCCCCACCAGAGTTTGCCCATGAAGAGATTGCGATGCATATGGGGCCGATTGTTTTGAGTACCTGGGCATTCGGCCGAAAGGCCAATGCAGCTGCTTGGGAGGTGTTGAAAAATCCGGCTGGTTCCGCCCTCGATGCTGTAGAGGAAGCATGTCGGGCGGTGGAGGCGGATCCGGAAGTTACGAGTGTGGGCTACGGGGGCTCGCCCGATGCCATCGGCCAGGTCACCTTGGATGCCGCCATCATGCTCTCGCCGGAACGGTCTGCGGGAGTTGCCTTCGTTCGAGTGTTTCCCCATCCCATCAGCTTGGCCCGATTGGTGATGGAAAATTCCTGGCACAAACTGCTTGTAGGCGAAGGGGCAGAACGGTTGGCCCGCAGTTTCGGCTGGAAGGAGACCAACCTGCGAACCCCCCAAGCCCTTGCCGCCTGGCGGAAATACTTTGCCACCCAGGCGAAAAAGGAAAGTCCTGTTTCCGAGGGAGGCCCTCAGGCTCGAGAAACTCACCTCTGCGAAGAAAAAAGCACTAGCCTCCAAAAACTTCGCAACTCCGAACCGTCTTCCGAAGAGACTGAGAAAAGCTTTGAATCCTGTGTTACCTCGGCATCGGAAGATCAAAGAGCCCCTCTGAGATCTTCTTCCTCGGAGTCAACCCCCGCTTTTGATCCCCGAATCCACGACACAATCGGTGTCTTGGTTCGAGACCATACCGGTCAAATTGCTGCAGGGTGCTCGACGAGTGGACTGGCATTCAAACTCCATGGACGAGTGGGAGACTCGCCGATTATCGGCCATGGTCTTTATGTGGATCCGGCCGTGGGCGGAGCAGTGGCCACTGGTCACGGGGAGTTGATCATGGGGGTGTGCGGATCCTTCCTTGCTGTGGAGTGTCTCCGGCGAGGGGCCAGTGCCCAAGAGGCTGCCACGGAGGTCATCCGCCGCATTGCGGCCGCCTATCGCCAACTTGAGGGTAAACAGGCAGCTGTGGTGGTGCTGTCGGCAAGTGGGGAGTGGGCCGCAGCCGCCCTCCGCAAGGGATTCCAGGTAGCCGTCCGAACCCCCGAGGAAGACCTCCTTTGCGAGCCGGGGTTTATCCTGCTTGGCACCGATTAAGTGTCATAAGATCTGCAAATCCTCGTTCAAACAAACCTAAAAATCTGGGGCCCCCAAGGTGTTCCGATCTTACCAGATCCTCCATAACTTGACTCAGGATCTCATCGAAGGGTTGTGATATCCCTTCATCGCCCACCGAGGTAAAGCGTTTTGCCAAAGGAAGTCCCCCGGTTTCATCACGGACAAGCTGGGCGAACAAGGCCAATTTCTTGCCAGCAGGCACTCCAAACGCTCCGCAACCAGAGGAACTCAACCAGATCGGCTGGGGGGCGAAGATACCAGAGTCTGCCCCGGTAGGAGCGGTAAAACTCCGGGTTTCACCGGGCTTATGTCCAAGAGTCTCACAAAGGCACGTAGGTCCCGGCCCGTTTGACAGGAGGAAAAGACAAAATCCATCCCCGCGAAAATTCCCCCGCCTACCGGGTTTTCAGATCAAAGTCAAAGCGGTTGGAACCAGGGCGGACTTCCACTTTCAATGTGGAGTGAGAATTGTACTGGGGAGGAATTTTCTCTGGCAGCACGACTGGCCGTCCATTCTCATCGGTGGTGCTTCGCCGGGTGGTAATCCGCACTGTGTGCTTGCCGATGAGGGCCCCCACCTGTTCGTGATTAAAGCGGAGGGTATATCGTCCATAAGGATCGGTCAGTCCGTAGGAGGGTGAACCTCCTTCTGGTTCGAACTCCACCAGAGCCCCCGGTAAAGGCTCCCCGTCCAAGCGGACTTGTCCGGAGACATGGGCAAAGTTCGGGTTACCCTTCCTGCACCCTGCCCCGGCCACAAAAAGAGAACATATCGCCCCTACTACAATGACGAAACCCACTTCTGGTGTGCGTTTAGCCAATCCCGGCATCTGTCGGCCCACATCCACGAGGTCCGCTACTTAACTTTTCCAGTTCCGAGACCGAGGCAACGGGGTATTCGATCCTCCATTAGACCCGATTTGTCCCCGGCAGTTCAAGCCTCTTCCAACGGAGGAGTCCAGCCCGTGTTGACAGCCGCGCACGGTTCTCCACAAACCGCAAGCCTCCACGCACGGAATTACGCTCGACCTGCCGGCCACACTAGCAATCCACGTGGGCGGGCAGACGGTGGAGGAAATTTGCAAGGATCCAGAATCCGGAAAATCAAGGCAGGTTCTTCCACTTCTCGGGGTCGGAACGTCTCGCAGAAGGTGGATCTGACATCCGGGAATCGGCGGGCCCGGCTTTGCCGCTCTGGCCCCATTTTCCGACCCGCTTTTGTTTGCCCAGCCTCCGTCACCGCATTATTGTTAGGAAAAAACCAGTTCGAAACTGGGGGTGGTTAGCTCAAGACAACTTGGATTCCGCTTCCACCTCAAATCCGGGGAAAGTTGATTTCCCAGGGCCAAAGGCTTTTACGAACGCATAACCCCTCAGGAGGAATAAACGGGGCTCGATGGATCCCAATCGTTGGCAGGATCCACCCTCCCACGAGTGCCGTTAGGGTTCCCAACCAAGCAATAGGTTCCCTCGGAGTTCAACCCGGACCATCGGTACCGTCGCATTTGGGACCAGGATCGAGTTGAGGAACCATTTAGGCGTGGGGAAGAAAGTGCCGAGTGACCGCCGGGTTTCGATCGCCGCGAAAAGTTTCTTTTGCCCCTCCGGCGAAAGGACCACACCAGAATTCGGAAGCCAAGGGTAAGGGGCCGTTTTTTTCCTGACGCATGCGGTGTCTCGGAGACGTCAAGCGGACACCTCACCTACTAGTCACCGGAAAACGGCCGGGCTACGGTATAGGGAAGAGTTAGCAAGCTTAACCTTTCTCAAGTTTCCGAAAATCGGTTGGCGGGAATTTCAACCGGAGTCAAAGCGGAGGAAAACCTTGGCAAACCCTTTCCCCGTTTGCCAGTCCCTTGGCCGAAGTTGGGATATTCCCCTTACCCAATCGAACGCCCGAAGCCTCCGAAGTGCATCGTAACAGAAACCTGTCGAAAAGCCGGGTCACGAGAAAAACTTTCTTGAACCAACCGAGGAGTTCCTCCGCACCCAAAATGCAGTTGGATCTTAGGAGGCTGCCTGCGGCTTTTGGCCTTTCCGAACCGATCCAGAGGACCCCCTTTTGTTACGGAGTGGTGCTGCCATGAAGGAAGTCTTTACCCGTGCGACAATAGTGGCCATGCTTTTCGGGATGCTCTCAGTGGTTGGAACGTTCGCTCCTTCGGCCACGAAGGCGGAGCAGTTATGGGTAGGCACTGCCGTGGTGGATATAACGCCGGACCGGCCGGTGCTGCTCGATGGTCAGCGGCATGTTCGGGTAGCCCGCCAGGCGGCAACCCCCATCACGGCAACAGCCTTGGCAATCGAAGGTCGGCAAGACGGCCAGCCCACGGAGCAAGCTGTGATCGTCTCTTGCGATATCGTTGCCATTCGGGAGGGAATTTTGGAAAAAGTGCGGGAGAAAGTGTCCGCCCAACTTACCCAGCTAGATCCGACCAAAATATTCCTCTGTGCCACCCACACGCACACAGCTCCTGTGACTGCCGAGGGCAAGTACGAACTTCCGGAAGAACCGATCATGCGGCCTTCAGAGTATGCCGAGTGGATGACAACCCGGATTGCAGAAGCCATCGTCCAAAGCTGGAACAAGCGTGCACCAGCGAAAGTAGGCTGGGGCCAAGGCCAGGCGGTAGTGGCCCGCAATCGCCGGGCAATTTATGCCGATGGTTCCGCTCATATGTACGGTAGGACGGATGCCCCGCAATTCCGCGGTTTAGAAAGTATGGAAGACCACGAGCTCGAAGTGCTTTTCTTCTGGGACCAAGAGGATCGGCTATTTGCCACAGCGATCAACGTGGCCTGCCCGGCCCAAGAGGTGGAAGGACTCCGGGTAATCCATGCCGACTTTTGGCACCCTGTCCGCGAAACACTGCGGGAGAAATATGGGGCAGAGTTTGCTGTGCTCGGTCTGACCGGGGCCGGTGGGGATGTGTCACCGCATCTGATGTACGGGAAGGCGGCTGACGAACGAGCCCGAAAGCTTCGGGGGCTCGATCGGCTGGGAGAAATCGCCCGGCGGATTGTTCGCGGGTGGGAGGAGGCCCTCGAAATTGCTCGGCTGGATATGCAAAGTGATGTGGTTTTTCGCCATGTGGTGAAGGAAATTCCACTGCCATATCGTAAAATCACCGAGGCGGAAGCTGCTCAAGCTGCTGCCGAAGCTGCCCGGTATCGCGATAATCCGGCCGAGCGATGGAACTATCTGTGGCATCAGCGGGTAGTGGAACGGTTTCAAAAGCAGCAGGCCGGCATTGACGAATCTCTCCCCGTCGAAATCCACGTGCTTCGCATAGGCGATGTAGCCATCGCCACCAATCCCTTCGAGCTCTACACCGACTACGGTATCCAAATGAAAGCTCGAAGTCCGGCAGTGCAGACTTTCGTAATTTCCCTGGTGGGCAGTGCTGGCTACCTGCCGACAGAGCGGGCTGTGCGAGCCGGCGGATATGGAGCGGTGCCGCAAAGCACTCCCGTGGGCCCGGAAGGGGGACAAATCTTGGTGGATCAAACTGTTGAAATCTTAAAGTCCCTCTGGTAGTTCGGAGACCCCCTGAAAGGGTTAACATCTGCCGCTTTGCGGATCACCCAAGTTGGCAAGCAGACGCCGGTAGAAAGCACGGCGTTCGCAGACTATGCTGTCAGCAGCCGACGGGGTATCTGTACATCAGAGCATCATGGTTTGTCCGTCTTGGTTCGAGGCTTTTGGAGAAAAAGGCTTCGCTTTCGTTTGAAACAGGAGGGGTCTGCTTCGGTTGGCCTGCTTGGTATTGTTGAGGTTCTTCCAGGCGAATTAGTCCGGGCAAGCATCGGGAAACAACTGCCCTGACGCAGTGGGCATCTTTGGATAGGTGTTTCAGGCAGTTGACTTTGTCTTTCCTGGTTTTGGAGAAACAGCCATGGAAAAAACAAATCCGGGAAATCGGGTGGGAGAGAATCGGCGAAGTTTTCTGCAGAAGTCGGCCCTTCTGGGAATGGGTGGACTCACGGGGTTATCTGTGAGCCGAGCTGCCCATGCTGGGGGGAGTGAAACCTTAAAAATTGGTTTGATCGGTTGCGGGGGGAGAGGTGCCGGTGCGGTCTCCGACGCCTTCGAGGCCGACCCGGGCACAGTCCTGATCGCCATGACCGATGTGTTCGAAGATCGGCTGCAGACAGCTCGGAAATTGCTTAAGGAGAAATATCCGGACCGCGTGAAGGTGGATGACGATCACTGTTTTATCGGTTTCGATGGATATCAGAAGGTTATCGACAGCGGGGTCGATGTGGTTCTGATTGCCTGTGCCAGCAAATTCCATCCTAAGTACATGCAAGCAGCTATTGCTGCCGGCAAACACGTCTTCGTGGAAAAGCCCCATGCCACAGAACTCCCAGATCTCGCCATTGTAGAACAGGCTTGCAAGGAGGCGGAGGCCAAAGGCCTTAGTGTGGTTTCAGGCTTATGCTGGCGGTATCACGCTGGGGTTCAGGAAACAATAAAACGAGTCCAGGACGGAGCGATCGGGGAGATCGTCGCGATCCAAGAGACATACATGCGTTCACCCTACCGATTGATCGAGTTTGAAGAGGGGCTTTCGGAGATTGCCTATCAGTACCGCAATTGGTATCACTTTGTGTGGCTGTCTGGCGACGATATTGCTCAATCATTGATCCACAGCATGGATAAAGGATCGTGGGTCCTAGGAGACATCCCGCCGGTTTGGGCCTATGGCGTTGGCGGACGGGCCGCAAGCTTCGGACGAGTCTATGGCGACTGTTACGACCATTTCTCCATCGTCTTCGAATACCCCAATGGTGTTCGCATGTATGCCGTGGGCCGGGCTATTAACAACTGCTACAACGAAGTCAGTGACATTTTCTACGGCACGGAAGGCAAATGTGATCTTCTTAAGCACCGAATTGAGGGAAAGGTCAACTGGCAGTATCAAGGGCCAAAGTCCAACATGTACGTGGCCGAGCATCAGGCCCTTTTCGGAGCCATTCGCTCCGGGAAACCAGTCAACAACGGTCACTACATGATTTTGAGCACTCGCTTAGCCCTCATGGGCCAGTTAGCCGCCTACTCCGGCCGGCAGATCACCTGGGAAGAGGTGCTGAACTGTCAATATCGCCACGGACCGGCGGAAGCCGATTTTAACACCGAACCACCGATTCGGCCTGACGCCAACGGAATCTATCCCGTCCGTGTTCCCGGTGTATTCGATTATCGGAAAGCCTAACCCTTGAGATCAACC